>Ga0256840_1000358_pt1 | contig 47135 bp, 48 predicted proteins | sample 355202metaG_FD_185969 | JGI IMG/M metagenome (GOLD analysis project Ga0256840, IMG submission 185969) | Hydrothermal vent microbial communities from Mid Atlantic Ridge, Atlantic Ocean - 355-202 | ecosystem: Environmental > Aquatic > Marine > Hydrothermal vents | place: Atlantic Ocean: Mid...
TGGAGTTAAAAATATATAAAAGATGATTTATTAGCCTTTTTAGGTGTTTCTGGCTTCAAAAAAAGATGAAATTTTATGAATTTGGAGGTATGATGATTGTTATGGAATTATTTGGGCTTAAGCTTCATATAATAAATTGCATAATTAATGCTATAATACGCTTATGCATAAAATAATACTTGTTTTTTTATTTGTAACGCACCTTGTTTCAGCAGAATTAGACACTATACAAGATAGTTACGAATCTCTCAACAAAGAGATAGACAAGATAGCCCCTATGCTATCAACAGAAGAAAAAGTTGCTCTTTACTACCTTGTTCTTTCTACTCATGAAAGTATCACAACAGCTTTATCTCTAGATAAGTCAAAAGTTGCATCTCTGCAAAAACTACAAGATAAAACTCTTAGCACCATTGCCTCTTTACACGAAAGTGATTCTAACATTGCAGCCAAACAGATAGAAAAACTCAAAGAACTCTACACAAAGATGAATACAAATGGTATAGACCTCATAAATGCACAAAAAGCTGAAGATAAGACAAAGGTAAAAATTGTCTATCAAGATAAATTCATCTATCAAGACAAGATAGTATATAAAGATAAAATAGTTTATAAAGAGAAAAACAATCCTGCAGTTTCGTATTTATTTTTAGCCATTAGTTTTATAGTTGGTTTGCTTCTTGCAGGTTTGACATTTCTAAGAGCTCTCTCAAAAGTTAAAAAGGTAGCAAAAATTGATAAAGAGCAGATAGAAAAAAAAGTTTATGTTACTCAAAGTGAAAATAAAGAGCTAGCTACTGAGATAAAACGCATAGAGCAAAACAGACAACTACAAAAAGAATCTCAAGAAAAAGAAGATAAACTTCTTAAAAATGAAAATAGGATGCTTATAGAAAAGAACAATACACTTCTAACAAGCCAAAACAACTTAGAGAGAGAAATCCAAGAGTTAAAAGTTATCCACAAAAAGGTAGTTTATACACTAGAAGAAGAGTTGCAACTTATAAAAACACAAAAAGAAAAGTTTATGGAGAGTGAGTCTGAAGAAAACTTTTTTCAAGAAGAAAAACTCATTACCTTACAAACGCAAAGCCGTGATATCTACGCGGTTTTAAATACTATAGCAGATATAGCTGACCAAACAAATCTTCTTGCTTTAAATGCTGCTATTGAAGCTGCACGAGCAGGTGAGCATGGGCGCGGTTTTGCAGTTGTCGCAGATGAAGTACGTAAGCTCGCGGAAAGAACACAAAAAGCACTTCTTGAAGCAAAGGTAAATATCTCTACCGTTGTTGATGGCATAGCCAATCTTAAAGAGGAACAGTAAAATAAACGTATGAAAGAAAATAGTGATTTTACTATCTTAATTGTTGATGATGAGATTATAAACATCAAGATAGCCTCTGTTTACCTCAAACGTGAGGGCTACAAAGTTCTCTACACCACAGAACCGCTTAGTGCTATGAGATATGTTGAACAACATAACATTCACCTCATTTTACTCGACATAGACATGCCCATCAAAAATGGTTTTGAGGTGTGCGAGAACTTAAAAGAAAACTCTAAAACAAAAGATATCCCTATCATATTTTTAACTGCGCAAACAGATATAGAGTATATATCTCGTGCCTTTAAGGCTGGTGGTATTGACTATATTTTTAAACCTTTTAATCCTATAGAATTAAAAGTAAGAGTTGAAACGCAACTCAAGGTGCTGTCCTATTTTGAAGAGATAAAAGACAAACAATATAAACTTGCACAGTACAGTGTAACAGACCCCCTTACAAAGCTATACAATAGTTTATATTTCGATTCTCAAATAATTAAAAACCAAAAAAGAGAACAAAAATTTTGGTTTCTTACTTTTAAAATAGATAGGCTTGATAGAGTTAACCAAATATATGGACTCTTTGACACAGATAAAATCATAAAAAGCTTTGCAAAAGTGATACAAAGCCAAGCTATACCAAACTCAATAGTTGCAAGACTTCATGGGGGAAGCATAGGTGTCCTTATAAACAATGCAGAAAAAAAACCTATAATCAAGTTTTATCAATCAATAGTCTTAAAAGCCTTTAGAGATGAGATACTTGTCAATAGAGTTACATTTTCAACTATCCTCTATTACGTAAAAAATCCTACAACTTCTTTACCTCATATATACAAAAAAATAAACACACATATGCACTCACTTCAAGAAAGTGGTGAACATAAGTACTCTATAATCCAATAAACTTGACTTTATCTATACTATTAGTGTAAAATTAGGTTATAACAAACGAGATAATATATCTCAAAATCTTTCCCCCTGCAAAAAATCCAAAAAAACTAAGGCAGAATTCTAATGAGTGAAACAACTTCACAAACACCTCGTAACAACAACCGTAACAACAACAGCAGCACAAATCGTAATAACTCTAAATCTCGTTCTCATAAACCAGTAAATGGAACAAGCGTAGATGAACTCCGCGCTAAGTCTATAGAAGAGTTGATTACAATCGCTGATGAACTAAAAGTAGAACACCCGCAAGAATTAAAACGTCAAGATGTTATTTTTGAAATTTTAAAGGCACAGACTGAACAAGGTGGTTATATACTTTTTAGTGGTATCTTAGAGATTATGCAAGATGGTTACGGTTTTATACGTTCTATCGATAAAAGTTTTGGGGAGAGTATCAATGATGCTTACGTTTCAAACACTCAAATTAAAAGATTTGCACTTAGAAATGGGGATGTAGTCACTGGTCAAGTTCGCCCGCCAAAAGAACAAGAACGTTACTATGCCCTCATCAAGATAGAAGCAGTCAATAGTCTTCCACCTGAGGAGAGTAAAAAACGTCCACTTTTTGAAAACCTTACCCCACTTTATGCACTAGACCAAATCAAACTAGAGTATAGAGAAAAAGGTTTAACTGGTCGAATGATGGATCTTTTTGCTCCTATTGGTAAAGGGCAACGTGGACTTATCGTTGCACCACCAAGAAGTGGTAAAACTGAACTGCTTAAAGAGATAGCGCATGGTATCACTCACAATCATCCTGAGATAGATATGATGGTACTTCTAGTTGATGAGCGTCCAGAAGAAGTTACAGATATGGAAAGAAGCGTTAAAGGGGAAGTATATAGTTCTACTTTTGATATGCCAGCTAAAAACCATGTTAAAGTTGCAGAAATGGTTATAGAAAAAGCAAAACGTAGAGTTGAGTTAGGTAAAGATGTTGTTATCTTACTTGACTCCATCACAAGGCTTGCTCGTGCATACAATACTGCTACGCCTTCATCTGGTAAAGTCCTCTCTGGTGGGGTTGATGCTAATGCACTTCACCGTCCTAAGCGTTTCTTTGGAGCAGCTCGTAATATCGAAAATGGTGGAAGTTTAACTATCATCGCTACTGCACTTGTTGATACTGGAAGCCGTATGGATGAAGTGATTTTTGAAGAGTTTAAAGGTACTGGTAACTCCGAAGTAGTTCTTGATAGAAAAATAGCTGACAGACGCATCTATCCAGCTATTGATGTACTTAAGTCTGGAACTCGTAAAGATGAATTACTCATCGGTCCAGATAAACTTCAAAAAGTATTTATACTTCGTTCTATGATGAATAAACAAGATAACGAAATAGAAGCGCTTAAATTCATTTATACAACGATGGGTAAAAAGACTACAAATGAAGAATTTCTTGAAAGTATGAACACTCAATAGTCATGAAATTAGGAGTTTTTGATTCAGGCATTGGTGGTTTAACAGTTGTCAAATCACTCTTAGAACACCAACTCTTTGAAGAGATTATCTATTATGGAGACACAGCTCGTGTCCCTTATGGTACTAAAGATAAAAACACCATCATCCGCTACGGCATCGAAGCTGTAGAGTTTTTCAAAAACTTTGAACTTGACCTCATCATAGTCGCTTGTAATACTGTAAGCGCCTATGCACTTGATGAGATGCGTGAAGCGTCTACTTGTCCTATCGTAGGTGTAGTTGAAGCTGGTGTTTTAGCCTGTGCAAACTTCCTTCATGATAAAAGCTCCAACATTCTTGTGCTTGGAACAAAAGCAACTATCACATCAAAATCATATACCATAGGTCTTAAAGATAAAGGTTTTAACTATGTTGAGGCTAAAGCAACGGGACTTTTTGTACCGCTTGTAGAAGAAGAAATATTTAAAGGCCCTATTTTAGATGAAGTATTTCAACACTACTTTAAAGGTATCAACAAAACTCCAGATGCTGTGATACTCGGGTGTACACATTTTCCACTCATCGAACAAGCATTACAAGCATACTTTGGAAGTGCTACTAAGCTTATTCATTCAGGTGATGCTATCGTCGAAGATTTAGAAAACAAGTTCAATTTTTCTACTCAATATAAAAACCCAAAACTAAAGTTTTTTGCCTCAGAAAACCCTGATGCATTAAAATTTATTGCAAGAAAGTGGTTATCTTTATAAGATTGTAACCATACAGTCACTCTCATTTAATACAATTTTTTATGAGAAAAAAACAAAAAATTATTAACCTTTACAACGACTACACAATATCAAGTATAAAACATGTGATATCGATACAAACAGAAGAAGATTTAGAACATTTTTGGGACTTTATAAATACTCACAATAATTCTAAATATATCTTAATGAATAACTTTATATCAATGTTTTATGAGTTTGCACATACTTATGTACTCAACCATGAAGTTCACTTTTTCGAAATCATTTTAGAAGAAAGTGATGCAAACTTTTACTTTACCTTTTGGAATAAGCATCTAGCAAACTCCTTTGAAAACTATCTTCAAAAAACTTCTACTATCTTTTTGCTACAAGACAATAAAATAAGCGTTAAGCTAGATAAATCAAAACAAGAAGAGATTCTTTTAGATAATAAAACTAAAGAGATAAAAAGACATAAAAAACTCATCTCAAGTAATACAAACGAACCAAAAACTATCTCTCCATATACATTCATAACAGAGGATGACTTAGAGGAGCTTATACACCTTAATGAAGACATGCAAGAGGTCTTGTACCACGTAAATAGACATGGGTTCAATGAGGCATACTTTATATCTTTACGTTCTTGTTTATCTATGTTTTGTCTAACCATTCGATACTATGACACTATATCAAATATTGCAAACATCATCACAAAATTTTCAAACACATTAAATACTAACAAAAGTGCAATTTTGAACCTTAGCATCGATGAACTTGACTTAATAGCTGGCCTAATTAATAATATAGATATGTGGTTACGGGTACTTTTTATAGAGGGCGGTGCTGACTTACACTTCATGGACAATTCAATACAAGCAGATTGTGAAATGATATTGCAAATGTTTATACCACAATGCGAGTTGCAAAATTCAGATGATGACTTGGATGATATATTTAACTTTTAATATTACTTATGCTAAAATAATTTCAATTTAATTAGGAGAGCATTATTGAAAGAAAGTTCTGAAGTATTAGCTAGAAAATATAGACCTATTAATTTTGATGAACTTATAGGTCAAGAGACTATAGCTCAGACTCTTTCTCTTGCTCTTGATTCTAATAGGCTCTCGCATGCTTATCTATTTTCTGGATTAAGGGGGAGTGGAAAAACATCAACAGCTCGTATTTTTGCAAAGGCACTCATCTGTGAGGAGGGTTTGTCTCATCAGCCTTGTGGAGTTTGTCAAAACTGTATCTCTGCCTTAGAAAATCGTCATGTTGACATCGTAGAGATGGATGCAGCTAGTTCCAGAAAGATAGATGATATCCGTGATCTAATAGAGCAAACAAAATACAAACCAGCTAGTGCAAGATATAAGATATTTATCATAGATGAAGTCCATATGCTTACAAAAGAAGCTTTTAATGCACTTTTAAAAACTCTAGAAGAACCACCACCATACGTAAAGTTTATACTCGCTACAACTGACCCACTCAAACTTCCAGCGACTATCCTTTCTCGTACGCAACATTTTAGATTTAAAAGTATAGCACTTAACAAGGTGATAGACCATTTAGCACATATTTTAAATTTAGAAGAGATACAGTATGAGATAGATGCACTTGAAATTTTAGCTCGAAGTGGAAATGGAAGTCTAAGAGACACCCTCACTCTCCTTGACCAAGCTATAATATTTTCCAAAAATTTTGTAGATGTTAATACAGTTACAGAGATGTTAGGTCTTGTGGATCCTAAATTTATCAGTGAAATTTTTAATGCTGTATTTGCTAAAGATTATGCAAAGGTTGTTGAGTTTACAAAAGTCCTACAAGACTATGAAAGTGAAATGGTAGTAGATGAGCTAATCGCTTATATAAAAGATAGAATGTATGCGAATGATGCACTCTTTTCAACACTTATCATAGATAGATTTTTTAGAATTTTAAGTGATTCGAAATCTCTTTTTGCCATTAATGCTGATGGTTCTTTTGTTTTAAGTCTCATTTTTTTTAAAATGATGGAAGCACTTCGCATCAAAGAGATTGATGTGATGATAGAGTCTCTCCAAAAAGAGGTACAAAGAGCAGATTTAGGGGAAATCCCTCTTAATTTAGACCTAGCTTCACCCACGCAAGATAAAGAGGAGAGTACAACACTTACAACGCCTTCATCACCATCCAAACCACAATCGCCACCAACACAAATAGACCCAAATCTTGCTCGCTTTGAACAGTTAACTACAAACATCAAAGATAGAAATGCTGAACTTGGGGAGTGTTTTGAAAAAAGTATTTCATTTATCTCTTACGAAGACAAAACACTCACTTGGGAAAGTTGTGCAAACGAAACATGTAAACAAATTTTGAAACATGGATTTAGTGCTATTAGGCAACTTGTGCGAGAAGAGTTTGGCTTTGAAACTAAGATCAAACATACGCCATGTTCTAATGAAGTAGTAGAAGATTCCAAAGAAGAGCAATCAATACAACAACCCATTATCCAGCAACCAGCTATGAACGAGCCTCAAAGTACCTCAATGGTTGAAGACGCAGAGATAGGTGGAAGTGCGTCGTGTGTAACAAATTGTGATTCAGCAGACAACACAAAAGAGATAGATGGCACAGATATAAAAGATGAACCGATGGTTGTAAAAGCTATAGAACTTTTTGAAGCAAATAAAATCACAATTCAGTCGAAAATTTAATCTTATTTATTGAGTCTTTTAACGATATTTTTGAGGGCTAAAGAGATGTGTAAAAAATCCGAGTAGTGTTTAATGTTAATGTTTGAGCTATACTCTTTCAAAGAGATATCTTGCACATGTTCACTTAAACTTTCCAAATCTTCTATAAGATTATCATTTTGTTTTTTTAAAAATATATACATAAGAAAACTCAAGCCAAAAATACTCATCCCAATAACCATAAAAACAATACTGACACCACTGAAAATAATATTCACATCATTATTAGCTTCTATAATAGCATCTTTAAGATAGTTATATAAAAAAAATAATATCCCAAATACTAAAAAATTAAACACTACTACATAAGTTAATCGAATCTGTTTATTTATAGTTTTCAATTCTCTACCTTATAACCAACAGCAAATACATTTTGAATCGTATCTTTGGGTAATTTCTTTCGTAAATTTTTTATTATTGTCTTTAATGCATCTATTTTATCTTCTTCATAATCATACCAAACATCCATAATAATTTCATCATAAGAGAGGGTCTTATTTATATTTTTAAAAAACAAACAAAGGATTTTTCTTTCTTTATTTGTTAAGAGTATCGAAACATTATTATTGATAAGTTCTGAATTATTTAAGTCCCATAAGTAGCCATTTTTAAGAGAAATAAGATTTTTAGAAATAACCTCGAAATTTGAAAGTTCAGAGATGGCTAAGTTAAGAGCACTCTTTAGAGTATCTCTATTGACTGGTTTGACAAGGTATTTTGTTAATTTTAAAGATGTAGCTTCAAGTAAATACTTTGACTCAGTATGTGCAGTCAACATAATAGCCTTCACGCTATGATCTATCTTTCTAATTTTTGCTAAAAGCTCCAAACCATTTAATTTTGGAATATTCAAATCTACTATGAGTATTTGTGGTTTTTTTTCTTGATATATTTTATATGCAATTTCCCCATCTTCTGCTTCATAAACATTTGCAAAATATCTTTTTAAAAATCTTACATAATTATCTCGAATAGCTTTTTCATCTTCCACAAAAAGAATATCAAATTTTTTTATTTCGTCACTCATTTGCTAACCTTTGTATAATCTCAAAACATGCACCATCACCTATATTTTCTACATTAAGTTCGCCATTAAGACTCTCTTCAACAATCAATTTAGATATATACAGACCAAGTCCAGTCCCTTGTGACTTATGCTTCGTTGTAAAATATGGATCAAATATTTTTTTGACAAAAGCATTATCAATCCCACCAGCATTGTCACAGATAGTTATAATTATACTATCATCTATTTTTTTGGAGTTAATAGTTATTTTTGCATTTTTTACTTTATTTTGTAGTAAGGCATCTTTTGCATTGTTTAAAATTGCCACTAACACTTGTTGCAGTTCACTTGGGTGGCCAAAACATTTTAAAGTATTGTTTAAATTTGTCTCTACTGATATATCATTATATTTTAAATTACCTTTTAAGATATATATAGATTTTTGAAGGAGTTCATGCATCATAAAGGGTTTTTTTTCTTTGTTTGGTTCAAAAAAGTTTTTAAAATCATCTATTGTTTTTGACATGTACTCTGTTTGTGACTCTATCTCTAAAAGCTTTTCTTCTATATCTATACTTTTTATATTTTTTTCAAATAAGAGGTCATCTACTAAGAGAACAGCGGAGTTAATCTGAGAAAGAGGTTGCCTCCACTGATGAGCTATGTTTTCAATCATCTCACGCATAGATACAAACTTATTTCGCTCTGAGAGTAGTTTTTCTTTTTCTTGAATCTTTTGTTCCTCTATCTGCTTTTGAGTTCGAAGCTTAATTTCTTCTTTTTCTTTGTAAAAGTATTTGCTTAATGCAAATATAATGATGAGCAACATAAATATAATAATTTCTAAAAAGAGTTCAAAAGTAATCATAAATAGTATTTTATCAAAATTTTTAAAGATAGACATAAGTAAAGTTGATTTATAATGTATATAGGAATTAAAAAGGAGTTTTATTTATGTTTGTATCCTCATACAATACTTATATACATCCAAATACAACTGATAAAACCTCTAAAACAAAGGGATTTAATGATGCTAAGGTAAAACCTTCAAATGCATTTGCAAGTAAACTCTCTCATACTTCCCAAGTCTCCTCTACTAATCTCAAAAATACTCCGATTAACTATATTAATAATAACAAAATATTTAACAATAGACAAAAACTTCAACAAAACATAGAATCAAATCAAGAATTGGCAAATGTTACAAAATTTAATACTGTGTCATCTATAAAAGGTGCTAAAGTAGCATATATTGCAAATACAACTATGTTTTCATTGGTAGCCAAACCAAAAGCCACTCTTGCTAACACAACCCCAAGTTTAACAACTACCAAAAAACTTTTGGCTATCAACTCATACATCTCAAACGATAGATACTACCAAATAACCGCTTAGTCTTCTAACCAAGCCTCACTCTTAATCACTCTAGCATCATCAAATATTTTCAACTTATAAGCACTAGAACATTTTCCATCTTCAATATTCATTATAGCAATTTGCATAATTTTTTTACACTTTTTAGGGATATCAAAATGACCTTTCATACCAGTAAGAAATTGTTTCAAGGGCACTTTAGAATCCATTCCGATTACATTATCCCTACATCCAGTTAAGCCCATATCGCTCAAGTATGCAGTTCCATTTGCGATTTGAAAATCATCGCTAGATATATGAGTATGCGTACCTATAATAGCACTCACTTGACCTTGAAGGAGCATCATCATGCCACGCTTTTCGCTAGAAGCTTCAGCATGAAAATCTATAAATATATTTGACACGCCCTGCTCTTTTAACTCTGAGACTGTCATTTGAGCACATCTAAAAGCGTTGTCACTCATCGGCATAGAGTAAAAGCCCATAATATTTAAGACCGCCAATTTTTCGCCATCAACTTCATACACTTTACAGCCAGTACCCTCGACACCGTCTGGATAATTATGTGGACGTAAAATCTCATGCGTATCAAAAAGGGCTACGACCTCTTTTTTATCCCATGAGTGATTACCGCCAGTCATTACATCAACACCGTATCCTAAAAGTTCATTTGCATTTTTAGTAGTGAGTCCAAAACCATGAGAAGCATTTTCATAGTTTGCTATCACAAAATCGATATTTTCTTCTTTTTTTAGTCTCATAAGATGTTCTTTTAACATCTCACGACCTGGACGACCAACTATATCACCTATAAAAGCTATTCTCATCTACTATCTTTTGTTTAAAATTTATTCGAATTTTACCATAATCTATAGATTAGTTTTTTTACCATAGAAATTATTTGTATGTTCTTCTAGTTTCTTCTTCACGTTATTAATTTTTTTATCAAAATTCTCATCATTTATAAGTTGGTCAATATAAAGTTTTGCCAACCTACTTTTCAAAGTAGTATGTTTAGGATAATATTCTTTAATTAAAAAATAAACATACTGCGCCAATTCGTCTTTACCTATATATTGATGCTCATAATTTTCTCTCCGATAAACAGCACAACTAAGACCATCTCTCATAGCATCCATAACACTAGTAGTCGATTTGTCTTTTGCAAATACAACACTAAACCTCTCCCCTATTTCATGGTCACTATCATGGGCATCAGAGTTGGCAAAAGGGGCTAGATATTTATGTTTATTTTTAGTTTGAAGTGCCGTGAGGTGCGTCATGTTATTATGCTCTTTTATTTTTTCTTCTCCAAAAACTTCAACCCCATCTAAATGAGAGCTTTTTAACATCTCTTTATAAAAAGCTTGATGAAGATGATACTTACCATCTTTATATACCCAATTTGGATGCGCTAAGATAGAGATTCCCTTTGCTTCTTGTATTTTGTTTATAACCCAAATATTTTTTGCATAATGAAAGAGATTTATATTTGCATCAATTTCTTCTTTTTTCAGAGTCTGTATAATTTCATGAAGCTCTTTTTCATACCGTGGGATATCTTTTCTTTGATCTTCTATAGACTTATTTGCATTAATAGATAAGATATGACCGTTGCCTTGTGAAATCGACATATCTTTTTTTCCACCAACACTTACCTCTTCACCTGCCAAAACTAATATATCAATGTTGTTTTGACTTGCTTTTGCAATAGCTTTTAATGAGCCTTCATAGCTATCATGGTCTGTAACACTTACAAAGTCCATACCTGCTTCAAGTGAGGCCATAACCATAGAAAAAGGAGTGCTTCTTCCATCTGAGTAAATAGAGTGCATGTGCAAATCACCCTTTAGTGGTCTAAGTGCCATCATATTTTTATTAAGACAATAGAGAGTGAGTACTTTTGATTCTTTATAAGTAAAATTAACTTTCACAACAAACTCACCAAGAAAAGACATTTTATATGAAAACAGTAGTGTATTCTTTTGGATTATATACTCTAGCGCATCTTTATGATAAAAATCACTGCGAGAAAGAACTTCCAAAGACTCTATATTTGATGTATTTTTCAAGCTAAGAACATATGATGTATTTATGCTTTGTTCTACGACATTTGGACTTATTTTCATTTTCTATTCCTGCTATTTATCATAGTTTAACTATAAAAAGTTGCAAGATTATTACAAATATCATTTAATAAACTCCACAACACTCTCAAAGTTTGAGCGTAATTGCTTAGATTGCTCATTGATTCTATAACCAAAAGGTAGTAGCATAGCTACTTGAAACTTAGAAGTGTCAAGTTCTAAAACTTTCTCTATATTCTCTTTTTCAAACCCTTCTATAGGACAAGAATCAATTCCAATGGTAGCGGCCGCATTCATCATGTTCGCAGCAGCTATATAAGTTTGTCTTGCACTCCATTGATATATTTTGTCATTATCATCTAAAACATCTCCTAGATGGGAAGCATAAAGCTCTATAAAGGAGTCTAACTTATCTTTTGGTAAATTACGACGCATCAACTGCGATTTAACCATGCAACTCTCTACTTTTAAGCTTTCAATTCCAGCCAATACAATCACTAAGTGTGAAGATGTTGTGATTTGTGGTTGATTCCAACAAAATGGTCTTAACGTTTCTCTCAATTTATCATTTGTGATGACTAAAAACTTCCATGCTTCCATACCAAAAGAGCTTGGTGATTTTCGTGCTACTTCTAAAATAAAGTGGATATCTTCATCAGAGATTTTTTTACTCTCATCAAACACTTTACACGCATGTCTAAAATCCATTGCTTTTAAAAAATCTTCTTTTTTACTCATCATTTTTCCTCATTAAATTTATATAAGTTCTAAGCCATAAATAGCTGTGATTCCTAAAGTATAAGCCCCAAGTAGATACACATTTCTTGGATTTCCTGAAAGCTTTGGTGTTTTAATCTCTGATACATTGAGTATAGCAAGACCCACTCCACTAATATACAAAATTATAGTAAACACCTCATGACTTAGTATAGTATGTAATAAAAATACAGATACTAAAATTAAACTATTGTTATCTAGTGCAAGTCCCGTGTATTTTGTTCCACCAGCTAAACCATAAGTACTAAAATAGCTTAGTCTTATTGCTGCCGCCGCCATCATTATAAAAGCTCCAATTAAGAATAGTGGCTCAAAATCTCCAAAAGACAAAAGCAAAATGGCAGGTGTTACTCCATAACTTACTATATCTATCACCACATCTAGTTGTCCGCCAAATTTTGCATCAGTAGCTGTCCTACCCTTTAGTTTTCTTGCAACTAAACCATCAGCCCAATCAAAGGCAACTGCCCACACCATTCCTATCATAGCAGCGGCATAAAGACCCGTAATACTAAAATAAATAGCAAGGACTGTACAGGCTAAACCCGATAGTGACAATAAGTTAGGAACATCTTTTGTATAAGAAAGGATAGTTGGTTGTTTCATTTTTACACTTCATTTCATTTTATTTATATTTTATTTATATTTTAAATAAATGTTAAATATTTTTTTAGTATAGCAGAATTTTAGTATAAAGTGGGTATTATTCCCTAATAATTAATCTATAAGGAATTTAATGAAACTAGTATATACTGTTGGTACCTTTGATATGGTTCATGTTGGTCATTTAGACTTGTTAGAATACTGTAAAACTTTGGGTGATAAATTTATAGTGGGTGTAGCCTCAGATGAAGTAGTAGGTTCATATAAAAGAAATATACCCGTTATCCCACTAGCTCAAAGAATGAGAATGCTTAAATCACTACAATGTGTAGATGATGTAGTTTCTTACGATAAACTAGAATATGTTAGTGGCTGTAAAAACTTAAATGTCGATATATTTGTTATTGGGGAAGATTGGGGAGATAAACCACATAATATTGCGGTTGAAAACTACTTAAAATCAAAAGGCGCAAAAATTGTGCAAGTAAGTTACAATCCTTTAACTTCTTCAACAAAAATAAAACAAAATGTTATTGCACAATCTCATAAGGGAAAATACGTAGCACATACTTTTTAAATAAAGACTTACAAAATCTTTGGTTTTGCATTTCTAAGATAAAAAAGTACAGATTTTACTATGTCATCATCGTCTTTAGAATCTGACTTAATACTCTCTTTGGAGTCATTCATATACACAAAAGTTATGTTTTGTCCATAATTTGAAACTGTTTTTATATTTTTTTCTAAAGACAATAATTTAATAACCATTAACTCAAAAAAGTTATTTGTTTGCTCATCTAATGAACCAAATCTATCTATGAGCTCTTCTTGAATTTCATATACCTCTAAAGGCTCTTCGCAAGCACTTAAACGTCTATATATGTCCAAACGAAGTCTATCTTCACTTACTATCTCTTCGCTTACATAGGCGCTAATAGTAAGCTTGATATCTACCTTGAGTCTTTTTGTTTCCACGGTATTACTTAGTTGCTTAATGGCATCTTCTAACATTCTAAGATAAAGTGAATAGCCTATATTTTTTATATGTCCACTTTGTGCATCACCCACTAAGTTTCCACCACCACGAATCTCTAAATCATGATATGCCAGAACCGAACCGCTCCCTAAAAATGAGTTAGATTCTAATGCTAAAAGTCTTTTTTTAGCTTCATCTGTAAGGTTTTCTTTTGACTCAACTATAAAGTATGCAAAACCCTCATAGCTTCCACGCCCTACTCTTCCACGTAGTTGATGTAAATCAGCTATACCGAATCTATCTGCACCATCAACTAAGATAGTATTAACACGAGGCATATGTATACCAGATTCTATGATGCTAGTAGCTATCATCATATCATATTCACCAGCTTCAAACTCTAAAAGTTTTTTTTCAGTCTCAACTGCTGATATTTTAGAATGTAGCATTACAACACGCAAGTCTGGCAACAGTGCTTTTATCTCGCCTAATTTAATGGGCATATGGTCAATAGAATTATGAATATAAAAGACCTGTCCCCCTCGTCTTATCTCTCTAAGTATCACTTCTTTTATAAGCTTTTCATTATACTCTTTAACAAAAGTTCTCACACCTTGACGCTCACTTGGAGGAGTAAGAAGTTGACTCATAGTTTTTATAGAACTCATCGCTTGGTTGAGTGAACGCGGTATTGGTGTAGCACTCATGCTCAAGAGGTGGACAGTATGATATAGCTCTTTTATCTTCTCTTTTTGTTTCACACCAAATTTATGCTCTTCATCTATGATAACTACACCTAAGTTTTTAAAGTCTAAGCCAAAAAGTGAATGCGTTCCTACTACACAGTCAATCTCTCCTGATGCTAAGCCTTTAATGACATTATTTTTATCTTTTGTGCTCACAAATCTATCTAGCTTAGCGTAACGTAAACCAAGTTCACTAAAACGCTCATCTAAAGAACGAAAGTGTTGCGCAGAAAGTAAGGTTGTTGGAACTATAAAAGCGGACTGATAGCCTGATTTATAAGCTGCAAAAATTGTATTCATAGCGACTTCAGTCTTACCAAAACCTACATCACCACTGAGAAGTCTATCCATGATGTGACCACTACTCATCTGTGTTATAATCTCTTGAACACTTCTTGTTTGGTCATCAGTATATTCAAAGCCCGAGAGCTTTGCAAAATCTTGTAACTCTTTTTTCGTAAGTGTGATTTTTGGAGACTTTATCAAAGCACGAGCTGCTGCAGTATTTACAATTTGTCCAGCTATCTCCATAAGACGTTTTTTAACTTTTTCTTTTAGTTTTCCAAAACTACCTTTACCAAGTCTATCCAGAACAGGGGTAGAACCACCACTTGCAATATAGCGATCTATGTATTCCAAATTCTCAACTGGCAATAAAATTTTATCATCACCTATATACTTTATAACTATAAAGTCTTTCACCCCACCAAGTATCTCAGTTTGTTCTATAGACTCAAATATACCAACACCATAGTCCTCATGAACGACATAATCACCTTTTTTTAGATCATCCAAAAGTATGGCACTTTTTCTTCTTCGTCTTACTTTGTCTGGCTTATTAAGCGAGATAATCATCTCTGTTGGTGTTAAAACATTTAAAATATAAGGGGCGTATACTTGCGTAATATTTTTAAGTTCAAAAATACCAACTTGCTTCATAGAAGCTTCATTAGCAGCTATTATAGTGATTTTTTTATTTTTATGAACCCTTAGTAATGAGGCTACATCTGCTATAACTAACTCTTTATAATCATCACTAGAGTCCAGAATATCAAGATTAAAAAAATCTCTTGATATTTGAGGGTCATTTAAACCATATGCATCTATCAGTAAGTTCGTTAAATCTTTAGAAAATTTAACATTCTTACCCTCTAAAAAATTTTCTGCTTTATCTTCTAAATGCCAAAATCCTAGAGAGGCTATATCTTGTACTAAAGAATCTTCAGGACTTGAAAGAATTTTTTCATTTAACTCATTATACTCACTCTCACTAAAAGAGTAAAAAGCACTACTTACTACGATAGAATCTAACTCATCTATTTTTGTTCTTTGTGATTCTAGTTCAAACTCTTTTATCTGCTCTATCTCATCATCAAATAGAGATATTCTAAATGGGAAATCTGAAGCTGGAACAAAGATATCTATGATATCTCCACGAAAAGAGATTTCACCCTTTACTTGGACTATATCTACAAAACTATAACCCCAAAAAAGCATCTGTTCTTTAAACTCTTTAAGGTTAATGGTCCCTCCAAACTCTAAAGTAGTAGCATCTAAATAATTTGCCTTTGGTAGATGAAAAAGTAAAGTTTTTAATGGCGATATAATAAGTGGTTTTTTCTTAGCATCATAGTAAATTTTTAACGCAGTAAATAGTTCATGTAGCTCTTCTTTAAATACTCGTAAATCATCTCCAAAAGAGGGACGAAAATCTGGAAATATTAAAACATCTTGTTTGAAAAATTGCGCTACTGCTTTTAATGAGTCTGCTTCCTGAGAGTCCTCACAAAGAACAACATCTAATTTTTCTTTGGATGACTCGCTAAAGTATTTAAATAATGAAGTTTGTGACATTTATGCTTTTTTAGGAACTTCTTTGTTCTCAAGATGTGCAGCTAATGGTTTTGGTGTAGGCGATGCACCTTTGACTATTGAGTTACCTTCAAATATACCTTTTGCTTCTATCACAAGCTCTGCAGCTTCGATAGTACCTTTTACACGTCCAGCCGCTTTAATCTCAACACGATCTGCATGAAGTGTACCCTCTACAAAACCTTGGATAACAAGTCTTTTTGTATGTACATCACCATTAATATGGCCATTTTTACCGATATTTACCTCTTTTTTAGAGTGAATAACACCTTCAAAATCACCATCTACATACAGATTACAGGTTAAATTCATTTCACCTTTGATAGATGAGCCAGCTGTGATGATGGTAGTGTTTGTGTCGGGTTTGGAACTTTGATGTGTTGTGTCGCCGTTATTAAAGATTGCCATGGTATTTTTTTCTCCTTAGAAAATATATCTTTGTAATTTTTTACATTCCATTTTACAAACCAAAATGGGTTTACTGTACGGTGCAAGAACCTAAGTTCATAGTGTAAATGTGGGCCACTACTCATTCCAGAATTTCCGGTATAAGCTATGAGTGTCCCTTTTTTTACAAACTTACCGTATTTTACAACTATTTTGTTTAAATGTCCGTAATATGATTTAAATCCATAATTATGTTCTATAATCACTAAACGTCCAAAGCCACTTTTTTTATGATAACCAGCATATTCTACAATCCCATCTGCTGAAGCATAAACAGGTGTATTCATACGTGCTCTCATGTCAAGACCACGATGAAACTCTTTTCGATTAAGAGTAGGATGTATCCTATAACCATATTTACTAGTCACCCCGCTGTACTGTACAGGTGAACCACTCGGAATTAACTGCAAAAGGGTAGCCATATGTTCAGAATTAAGCTTAGTTGCATTCACTCTCTCTTTCAGGGAGGCATCAGCCGGACCATGAGAAAGTCCTATGAGTGTTTCAATTTCAGATAAAGAATCTGAAACCTCATTTAATTCTTTTTTCTTTAAAAACAAAGCTACCTGCGTTTCATTTATGCTTTTATTTAGATTGTCATTTTTTTCTTTTAATTGCGTAAATGATTTTTCAGTGTCTAATCTTTTTAGCTCTATCTGATCAACTGCATAATTTAGGTATAAAATAGTTCCTACAGCAATCAAAGCGACAAAACCAATAAAGCCAAGGACATACCATATTGCTTTTTTTACAATCTGATGAAGGTTAAACTGACGTACACCATTGTCATCATTTATTGTAATTGTAAAGTGATTATCCATTATACTCTCTTAAAAAACTCTCTGCAACACTAAATGATCCAAAGACCAGATAGTTCTTAGACATGTCAATATTGTTAAATTTGCTGTATTTTATCTTTAAGTCAATTAAAACATTTTGAAGTGACTCTATTGATGTTCTTCTTTCATCATCAATATCAATAATTTCTACATAGTTTATGATAGGTTTTAATACAGACAGTATCTGCTTATAATCTTTATCTTGGTAACTATTATAAATTAAAATATATTTATTTCCACTTAATGCAGCCACAATTGAGTGTGCAGCTAAAAGATTATGCCCAACATCTATGATTATGTTCTTTTTATATTGGCTTAAACGACCAAATAATTTTGAATTATTAAATATATTTATATTATACGATAAGTTAAAAAATTTCAAAGCGGCTATGCTTAAGCTTAGGTTTTGTTCCAAATAGCCTGCCAAACTCAGTCTTTTTGCGATTAAAGATATATCTTGGATATCTTTAGCATCAAGAACCTCTTGTATTTTTTTAATATCTAAAGAGCTATCTGCATCACTTTTTTTCTTTGCAACATCATAAACCGCTTTATGTTTTTGTGTCGCGATGATAGCACTATTTTGTATCGCATTTAATTTTGTTAACGCTATCTCTTGTATTGTAGAACCTAAAAAAGCTTCATGATCTATATCTATTGGAGTAACTAGAGTTAATACCTTGGGGAAAACTGCAGTAGCATCATGTTCTCCACCTAAACCCGCTTCTAGTACAACATATTCACAGTTAATAAAAACAAGCATTGCTAGTAAACTTGTGTATTCGAAATAACTCAGAGCTTCTCTATCAGTATCGTCTAAAAAAGTCAATAGTCTTATATGTGCATCCTCAAGTACTTCATTCTTAGCATCATAACCATCTATCCATATTCTCTCATTAAACTTTAGAATATGAGGGGAGGTATAGTGTCCAACACTATAACCCAAGTTATGAAGTGCTGTTGCTAAAAAACGTCCCGTAGTGCCTTTACCATTAGTTCCTACTATGTGCACTGTTTTTATAGTACTAAAATGATGTTTTATCTTGGCATATATACGGGGAAATCTTGTATAGTCTATCTTGTCATAAAAGAGAGGTTTGGCATTTAAAAAAGTCTCTAATTTCAAATTAGCCTTACTTTCCTAAACAAAAAGAACCAAACATTTTATCCAGCATTTCATCATTTTCAAAGGGTCTTGTAATACTAGCCATCTCTTTAACTGCCTCATTAAGATGAAAAGAAAATATCTCCAGTTCTTGAGCCTCTAAAGGTTCATATGCTTCTTGTATATTGTTCATAGTACGCTCGACTGCTGAAACTTGTCTCTGAGAGATAAGCATTATCTCATCTGAAGAGTTTGTAATATCCATATAATTTTTCAATACCTCTATGAGCGATTCAACATTGTCTTTTGAGTTAAGCTCTAGAGTAAAATCAATACTTTGATTTGTAAACTTTTGCTCTAAATCAATTTTATTTTTAATATATATGATTTTTTTATCTTGTGCATATTCATCTATGAGAGAAAGAATCTGAGTATCTTCTACGTCTTCTTTACGCGAACTATCAAAGAGAGCAACAACTATATCACTATCACTAATTGCCTCTAAACTTCTTTGTATACCTATGCGTTCTATCTCGTCTTTAGCATCACGAATACCTGCAGTATCTACCATTCGAATAAGGTGTGTCCCTATCTTGACTGACTCTTCTATAGTATCTCTCGTGGTCCCTGCTATATCACTTACAATAGCTCTGTCATAACTAAGAAGTGCATTAAGAAGTGAACTTTTACCAACATTTGGCTTACCAACTATAGCAACTTTAAAGCCCTGCATTAGACCTTGACGACCTCTACTTACATCTAAAGTTTTTAAAAGAGATCTGCTTAATTCTAAGAGCTTTGATTTGATTTGCTCTATCAAATCTTCAGGCAAATCTTCCTCTGCATAATCAATCGTCACTTCTGAGTATGCAAGGATATGAATGATTTCATCACGAACCTGCTCTATGTACTCTTTTAAAGAGCCTTTCATCTGCTTAGCAAGTATCTTTGCAGCATCTTCACTTTTTGCCTCAATGAGTTGTGCTATAGCCTCCGCCTCACTCAAGTCTATTCTTCCATTAAAAAAAGCACGTTTTGAAAACTCACCAGCCTCTGCAAGTCTTGCTCCAGCATCTAGTGTCGCTTTTAAAATGCTCTGCGCAACGATGAATCCTCCATGGCATTGAATCTCGACAACATCTTCAGCAGTAAAGGAGAAAGGTGCTTTAAAGTAGATAACTAAGCTCTCATCTATAAGTTCATCTTCTGCATTATAAATTGTAGATAAAGAGGCGTAACGTGGGATAAAATTTTGTTTTTTACTTAAAATTCGAGCAATGCTTAAAGCTTTTTCACCACTGATTCGAATAATTGCAATAGAACCTATGCCATTTGCAGTTGCAATGGCAGAGATTGTATCATTAGTTGTTGTGATAGTCATTTACAATGATATACTTTAAACCATCACGAGTTGTACGTATAGCTACATACTTACTTGGATAGCTTGCGCGTAACTCTTTTAACGCTATTTGGACTAAGACACCATCAAGAATTTTTGTTTGTGCTTTTCCATCTCTTTGTATAGATGTCCTGACACCTTCTAAATAACGAGAAATAGACTCCTCTTGGTTTTTAAGAAACTCAGCAATCTCTAAACGAAGCTGTACTTGATATTTTGTATTTATCCAGTTAAATATCATATAAGAAAGGGCCTTATACCTATAACCTTCTTTACCTATAAGCAAAGCAGCATCATCACCCTTAAACTCAACAAGTAATGTTGTTTCATTATATACAGATACATCTATCTTATCAATTGCAAAACAAGTTTTATCAAAAAGCTTGTTGATATCTTGGTTTACCTCTAGAGCTATTTTTGCTACATCTATAGTACTTTTAGTAGGACTAGAAGTGTTATCAGTTTGTTTCTCTTGAATAATTTCATCTTCATAGTCTTCTGAATCTATATCATTATAGTCTTCATCTTCTTGAGTACTTACAAAAGACTCTGGCATAATAGTATCTTTAAAAAGCTTTTGTTCTTGTTTTTTAACTTTTGCTTTCGGCTTTTCTTGCTTAAAAGTTTTTGGTTTCTGTTTTTTAGGCTTACTTAGTACTTTTTCTTCTTTTTTAAGGCTTTCTTCATCTTCAGTTGTAGTCTCTTTTATAGCAACTATAATTGCTTTTTTTGAAAAAACTCCAAATATCCCTTTACTTGGTGCTTGGACCACTTCTATCTTAAGTTGCGTCACTGAACACTCTAATGAAGTTGCAGCTTGTGTATAAGCCTCTTCGAGAGTGATCGCTTCAATCTTAATCATCTTTGTTTTTCCCATTTTTATGAAGTGCTTTTTCTAAATCTTTTGCATTTGCAAACTGTTGATTAACCACAAACTGCTGAGCGATTGAGAAAAGATTATTTACGAACCAGTAAAGAACTAATCCAGATGGAAAATTCAAAAAGAAAAATGTAAATATCAATGGTAAAAATTTAAACACTTTTTCTTGCATAGGATCTGTAAAATTGTTTGGAGTAAGCTTTTGTTGGTAGTACATAGATGCGCCCATCAAGATAGGAAGGATATAAGTATGATCCATTCGAGAAAGATCATGAACCCAAAATAACCAAGGTGCACCTTGAAGTTCTACAGCATTTAAAAGCACACGATACATCGCGAAAAAGATAGGAATCTGCAGAAGCATAGGGAGACAGCCACCAAGAGGGTTTACCCCTTTTTTCTGATAAAATGCCATAACAGCTTGACCTGATTTTTCTTTTTGATCTTTATATTTCTCTTGGATAGCTTTGACTTCTGGCGCGATATCTTTCATCTTTGCCATAGATAGCATACCCTTTGATGTCAGTGGATAAAGAATAGCACGAATCAAAAGAGTCATAGCGATAATAGCCCAACCCCAGTTTCCAAAGAAACCATGTAACCATGAAAGAAGTTGAAAAAGTGGTTTAGAAGCAAAGGTAAACCAACCGTATTCTATAGCATTTGTAAGAACTGGTTTAATGTTTTTAAGAACTTTATATTCTTTTTGTCCAATGTAACCATGAAAACTCATATTTTGTAAGGCATCAAAATATACAACTGGATTATCATCACGGTCACGCTCTATGATGATGCTAGTATCTTTGGGAAAACCATACATAATAGTAGCTGAGTACTGATCAAAAGCAGAGATTAATTCAACTCCAGTAAACGTTTTACGCCCCTCAGCATCACCATCTTCAACTATAGTTACTATTTCATCATCAGTATAAACCATAGCTCCACTGATTGTCATCATTTGTTCAGTAATAACAGGTCTTTGACCAAGATATATAAAGTATCTTTTATCTTGAGAAAGTTTTACATCTACATCGTAATGACCATCACTGTAAAAAGTAATCTCTTTGGTTAAAGTCAAATCTGTTAGTTTTTGCGTTAAAGTCACCTTTTTAGGTTCTGTGCTTAGAGTAATCTCTGAGACATCAGATGTATAGGCAATTGAGGTAGCTTGAGCATTCAGATTATTGTCTAAAAACCTTACAAATAATGGTTTCGTTCCATTTTGAGGAATTAATTGCGCATGATTATCTTCTTTATCTCTAAAACGTTCATCAAGCAACTCCATTGAAGAGATACGTCCAAGAGTATCCATTTTTAAAATGAAATTATCATTTTTTACCGTTAAGATATTACTTGACTCTGATGAGATAACTGAATCACTTGCTGAAATAGCATGACCGGCTGCTTTTTCTACTCTTTCGTTCGTTGTTTGCACTGGTGTTTGAGAATCTGTTTTGATTCCAACTTTTTCATTATTGTTTTTCTCTACAACTACTGGTTCCTCTGGTGGAAAGATAGCTGTATACGCTACAAAAAATACTACTGATATCGCTACTGCGAACATTAATCTTTGATTTGGTGACATTTTGTCTAACACGATTTCCCTTTATATGAAAAATTTTTTATAATATAATATTTGTTCTTTTTGTTGGGAACAAGCCAATATTTTATAGAATCAATATCTAGTTTTTTAGGTCTATGACATAGTTTATTAAGCAGTGGATATTCTATCCCACCATCAAATAATTGATTACAACGTAGTATTCTAGTAGAAGTGTTATAAAAAGCACTTAAAAGTGAATTATTTTGGAAGTTTAATTTTGCATATTCGCTACAAGTTGGGTAATATCTACAACTTCCTAAGCTAAAGAGTGTAATATAACGCTGATAAAAAGCTAATAATTTAAGTAATATTTTTCTAATCATCTGTTTTTTCAATAGATTTTAATTTAGTTAATACTTTTAAAAAGTCTTTTTCTAGCTGAATTGCTGATACTTGGACTGTAGCAAGTTTTGCGACAAATACATAAGAACCATTTTTGAGTGTTGGGGAATATTTAACAAATAAAGCACGAAGTCTTCTTTTTGCTCTGTTTCTGATAACTGCGTTACCAATCTTTTTTGTTGCTGTGAAGCCGATTTTTTTACTATCAACTTTATGAAGATAAAAAAGCACTACAGAGTTTGAGTGTGCATTTTTACCTTTGTTGTACACATATTGAAACTCCTTATGAAGCTTCAGAGTGTAGAAACCGCCTAAACTGACAATCTTTTACGACCTTTAGCTCTACGACGGCTTAAGATGTTACGACCATTTTTAGTCGACATACGATGACGAAAACCGTGAGTTCTTTTTCTCGGTGTATTATGGGGTTGGTATGTTCTTTTCATGCCGTTCCTTCATTTAAATTAAGTCCGCAATAATACATAAGTTTTACTTAAAGAGCGGTTAATCCATAAGATAAGCAATATGGTACAATATGTAAATTTTTATTTTATTAAAGGATAATTAGAGATGAAAAGAATTATTTTGTTTTTATTGCTTAGTTTAAGTGTTTTTGCTGACTCAAGGATAACAATCGTACCTTATCTTGGATCTGGTTCTTACAACAGTAGTCTCACTGACAAAGACACACTCATAGGTTTATATTCTATAATGAAAGAAGACACTCATTCTGTAGAACTCTCCATAGAATCAAAAAACATGAACTACGCAGATGGTTCAAAACTAAATCAAATCAATTTAACAGGTTCTTATAAAACTACACTAGACAAATCCATCAATGTGAATACCTTATTACATTATATATCTAACAATCAAGAAAGTGATGGAACTTTAATAACATTACTTGAAGCAGAAAATACTTATAAGAAAAATCTTGTTTTAGGTGTACAAGTTGCGTATTCGTTTTACAATGAAAATACATTAGCAAAAAATATGCTTCAAATAAAACCATCTATAAAGTTCAATTATGGTCGTCGGGATTCTAAATGGGGGACTATCCATCCTAAAATATCTTTTTATTATATCAAACCACTTTCTACAAACAAAACCTTAGAAAGTAGTTACTTCTCTACTGAGTTAGGCTTTACACATGCCAAGGGTTCTTTTATCTCAACTGCTTCTATCTGGTTTGGCGAGCAAGTTTATGCTGTACGGGACAACGGCTTTACTATATACAATTTAAATGAACTTCACAATAGTGGTTATAGACTCTCTTCAAGATACAGCATAAACAAAGATCTAGGAGTGAAACTCTCTTACTCAAATGAAGACTACAAAACCTTTAATCTAACTACTGACACATTAGGTAGCGAAGAGGAATCAATAAACAGAATTTTACTCGTAGCTGACTTTAGTTTCTAGTTTTAACAAAGTATCAGCACATTTTAACTATAATTGCAAAATATTAAAACTAAGGAAGTTCACATGCGTGGATATAAGATTTTTGCTGGGACTGCGAGTATTGACTTTGCAAATGAGATTTGTAGAATTTTAGATGTGCCTTTGGCTAAGGCTGAAACAAAAACATTTAGCGATGGTGAGATATCAGTACAAATAGCTGAGTCAGTTCGTGGTCGTGACGTTTTCATCGTCCAATCAACCGGAGCACCATCAAACAATAACCTCATGGAACTTCTTATCATGACAGATGCGCTCAAGCGTTCATCTGCGCAAAGTATCACAGCTGTAGTTCCTTATTATGGTTATGCAAGACAAGACCGTAAGGCTGCACCTCGTGTACCTATTACTGCAAAGCTTGTAGCGAACCTTTATGAGACAGCTGGTATTGACAGAGTTGTAACTATCGATCTGCATGCTGGACAAATCCAAGGTTTCTTTGATATCCCTGTGGATAATCTATATGGAAGTATCACTTTTGAACACTATATCAAAAGCAAAAATCTTAAAAACCCTATAATAGCAAGTCCAGATATCGGGGGAGTTGCTCGCGCTAGATACTTTGCAAAACGCTTGGGACTAGAGATGGTCATAGTCGATAAACGCCGTGAAAAAGCTAACGAAGCGGAAGTTATGGGTATTATCGGTGATGTTGAAGGTTATGATGTCATCATGATTGATGATATGGTAGATACGGCAGGGACTATGGTAAAAGCAGCAACTGCACTTAAAAACAAGGGGGCTACCTCTGTAATGGCTTGTGCTACACATGGTGTACTGAGTGGAAAAGCTTATGAAAACTTAGAACATGGGGAATTAGATGAACTTATCATCACAAATACGCTCACAACCAAACCTCATAAAAAGATTAAAGTACTTTCAGTAGCACCACTTTTTGGTGAAGTTATTCGTCGTGTTTATCACAACGAGAGTGTTAACTCACTTTTTGCATAGCATATACTAAGAGCTAAGCATGCAACTCTATGCACCATGGGAAAAAGCATTTAAAAAAGTAGCTACTCCGCTAGAGCATTTTATACATGCTCAAACAACTACAGGTATCATACTTATGGGTATGACTACCTTAGCACTTATCTTGGCAAACTCACCACTTACCAAAGACTATGCAGATTTTTTTCACACTACAGTTGAACTCAACATTGGTTCATGGAATCTCTCTCACAACATTCACCACTGGATAAATGACGGGCTTATGGCAATCTTTTTCTTTATGATTGGTTTAGAGATAAAAAGAAATATCCTTGTGGGGGAACTTTCAAACATAAAAGTAGCAATGCTTCCAATACTCAGTGCTATTGGTGGGATGGCTATGCCAGCGATCATCTACCTAGCGATAAACAGAGGGACAGAGGGAGTAGTTGGTTGGGGTATCCCCATGGCTACAGATATAGCATTTGCTATTAGTGCGCTTGTTCTTTTAGGCAATCGAGTCTCCCCTTCACTCATAACCTTTCTTGTTGCCTTAGCTATTGTAGATGATTTGGGTGCTGTTGTAGTGATAGCTGTTTTTTATACAGAACAGATTCATCTACTACCTCTTGCCTTAGCATCTGTAAGCTTTCTTCTTATGGTCTCTTTGAATCGTTTTGGTATCCATATGATTTTACCCTATTTTATCGTTGGTCTTTTTATGTGGTTCTTTATGCTAGAATCTGGTGTACACGCTACTATAGCAGGAGTTATCGCAGCTATGGCTATACCATCCCGCCCAAAAATCACTCCACATGACTTTACAAACCATACAAAAAATCTTCTCGATGAGTATGACAACTACCCTATCGCAACTGATTTTTCTTTACATGAAAAGCAAAAAGCTATACTTATCAACATAAAAGACCGCATAGATGCCATTGGCTCACCAGCTGCAAGACTTGAACATGAACTCCATTTGCCGGTAAGTCTCATCGTCATTCCACTTTTTGCTTTAGCCAATGCTGGAATTAGCATAGATTTTTCTGCTATTGGTACGACTATTGTGCAGAATGTTTCTTTAGGCATCATAAGTGGTCTTATACTTGGAAAAGTTCTAGGTATAGCAGGTGTAGCGTGGCTGGCTATAAAACTTGGCATCGCTAAACTTCCAGAAGGCTCCTCCATGAGTCAAATTTTTGGAGTGGCATTTTTAGGAGGCATTGGTTTTACTATGTCTATCTTTGTCGCAGACTTGGCATTTTTGGGTAACGAAGCACTCATCTTTCAAGCAAAAATAGGTATCTTACTCGCCTCACTTATATCAGGTCTTTTTGGCTACTTATGGCTTAGATTTTCCAAGCAAGAACCTTTATCGTAGTATACAGAAGAGACAAAACAATATTTTTAACAAGTTTATCAGTACAAATTTAGTATAATCCAAACAATTATATATATAAGTGCAAAGCACTTAGTAGGAACTATACTTGAAAAATATTAGAAACTTTTCTATCATCGCGCACATAGATCATGGTAAATCTACTCTAGCTGACCGCATCATCCAAGAATGTGGCTCAGTAACTGAACGCGAAATGGGTACGCAGATGATGGACACTATGGACATAGAACAAGAGCGTGGCATCACCATCAAAGCACAGTCTGTTCGTCTTGACTATATAAAAGATGGCGAGCATTACATACTTAATCTCATAGACACTCCGGGGCATGTTGATTTTTCTTATGAAGTAAGTAAATCCTTAGCATCATCAGATGGGGCACTCCTTATCGTTGATGCTGCTCAAGGTGTAGAGGCTCAAACCATCGCAAATGTTTACTTAGCACTAGACAATGACCTTGAACTTATCCCTGTTATCAACAAGATTGATCTCCCCGCTGCTGAACCTGAAAAAGTTGCTGAAGAGATAGAAGAAGCTATAGGGATAGACGCTACAGATGCCATCCTTACCTCTGCAAAAGCTGGCATTGGGATTCGTGAACTTTGTGATGCTATCGTTGATCGTATACCTGCTCCTGTTGGCAATCCAGATGAGACTACAAAAGCTATCATCTATGACTCATGGTTTGACCAATACTTAGGTGCCTTAGCACTTGTGCGTGTTTTTGATGGTACGGTTAAAAAAGGTCAAGTTATAAAACTTATGAGTAATGGGCAAGAGCATAATATCTTAGACTTAATGTACCCACATCCTATGAAAAAGATAAAAACAAACTCTATTAAAACGGGAGAGATTGGGATCGTTGTTCTTGGTCTTAAAGAGGTTAGTGTGGTAAGTGTTGGAGATACCATCACTGATGCTAAGAACCCTGCTACCGAGCCGGTTGGAAAGTATGAACCTGCAAAACCTTTTGTATTTGCAGGAATCTTCCCAATAGATACTGACAAATTTGAGGACTTACGTGATGCTCTTGATAAACTAAAACTAAATGATAGTTCTTTATCTTATGAACCTGAAACATCAGTAGCACTTGGCTTTGGTTTTCGTGTAGGTTTTCTTGGTATGCTTCATATGGAAGTTATCAAAGAACGTCTTGAGAGAGAATTTCACCTAGACTTAATTGCTTCTGCTCCATCGGTTATATACAATGTTTATCTGAGTAATGGTGACTTTGTAAATGTACAAAACCCATCTCAACTTCCTGAAGTAAATCGAATAGACAGAATAGAAGAACCTTACGTAAGGGCTACAGTTATCACTCCTGCTGAATATCTTGGAAATATCATCACCCTACTCATCAACAAACGTGGGACTCAAACTAAAATGACATACTTAAATGAAGAGCGTGTGATGCTTGAGTATGAAGTACCTATGAATGAGATAGTGATGGACTTTTACGATACGCTCAAGTCTATCTCAAAAGGTTACGCATCATTTGATTATGAGCCTATAGGCTTTAAAGTTGGTGACCTAGTTAAGCTTGACATCAAAGTAGCAGGGGAAGCTGTTGATGCTCTTAGCATCGTAGTTCCTAGAAACCAAGCCTTATCACGTGGACGTATCCTTGTTAAAAATATGAAAGAGCAAATACCTCGACAACTTTTTGAAGTTGCTGTTCAAGCCTCTCTTGGAAGTCAAATCATCGCGAGAGAGACTGTAAAGAGTATGGGTAAAAATGTAACTGCAAAATGTTACGGTGGAGACATCACCCGTAAGCGTAAACTTTTAGAGAAGCAAAAAGCTGGTAAAAAGCGTATGAAATCCATAGGCAAAGTGCAACTTCCTCAAGAGGCATTCATGTCTGTTCTTAAAATGGACTAAGGCTTAGAGTTATGAAATGTTTAATGTGTGAGTCTTTTTCACTCACACATATCTGTAAAACTTGTCAAGAAATCCACCTTCAACCAAAACTATACAAACGCAAACTCTATCGCAACATAGAAGTTATAAGTTTTTACAAATATAAAGATATCAAAGAATTACTTCACACTAAACATACTGATCTTGGTTACTACATCTATAAAATCTTAGCGGATAACTCTATAAAAAAGTTTGCTCAAGAGTTTGAATTTGAAAACATTATATATAGTATAGCCATAGATGATGATGCTAAGGGTGGCTATGCACATACAGCTATACTCAACAAAAGCTTAGCATCACTACACATACAACCACTTCATGCAAAACTTAGAGCGACAAACACCATCTCTTATTCGGCAAAGAGCAGAAAATTTCGAGAACAAAATCCTAGAAATTTTCAACTTAAGAGTTGCGATGCTAAGGAGATAATCTTAGTTGATGATATTGTAACTACTGGTTCAACTTTAAATGAAGCGATTCAAACTCTACATAAAGCCCAAAAAGAAGTGTTGTTTTGCCTTACTCTTGCAGATGTATCTTTTAAATAAATGCTAAATTTTACATATGAGTCACTTAGACTAAAGTTAAGTTACACAAATTGACTAAAGTTATACTTGACACGTTTACACTCATATGTCATAATGTCACTATCTTTTTAAAAAAGGAGTTATTAAATCATTATGTCTGAACAAACTGACAAAGAATTACAAGAAGAACAATTACTTAATGCCGAAGAAGAAGGTATAGAGATTACAAATGAAGAAGCAGATGCTGATGAGCAAGCTGTAGAAAATGAGTTTGATTTACTTCAAACTGAACTGACATCGCTCAAAGACAAGTATGCGAGAGTTCATGCTGATTTTGATAACATCAAAAAAAGACTTGAACGCGAAAAGTATACAGCTGTTGAGTACGCAAATGAAAAATTTGCTAAAGATATGATACCCGTACTCGATGCGCTTGATGGTGCTATGAAGTCATCAGAGGGTGAGTCTGATAAGGCTGAACTTTTTGACAAACTAAAAGAGGGGATTGAGTTAACTCACAAATCTCTTTTAACTCAGTTAGAAAAGCATGGTGTAACTATGGTAAGTCACGACGAACCCTTTGACCCCAACATTCACAATGCCATCCAAGCAATGGATAGCGATGAAGTGGAAAGTGGACAAATAGTTCAAACTTTTCAAACAGGTTACAAATACAAAAACAGACCTTTGCGTGAAGCAATGGTAGTTGTCGCGAACTAGCAAGGAGATTCCGTGTCAAGCACGGAATGACTAAACGTGCGAAAAGATGAAACACTTTAGTGTGAAAAGACAAAGTCTAGTCGTTTAACAACGGAGCTTAGATGCCCGTCATCCTGAACTTGATTCAGGATCTAAAATAAAATTAAGGAAATAATATGTCAAAAGTAATAGGAATAGATTTAGGAACAACAAATTCATGCGTAGCAGTTTACGAAGGTGGTGAAGCGAAAATCATCCCAAATGCAGAGGGTAAAAACACTACTCCTTCAGTTGTAGCATTTACAGATAAAGGTGATGTACTAGTTGGTGACCCAGCTAAACGTCAAGCTATCACAAACCCTGAGAAAACTATTAGTTCTATTAAAAGAATTATGGGTCTTATGATGAATGAAGAAAATGCAAAAGAAGCACACGATAAAGTTACATACAATATCGTAGATAAAGATGGTGCTGCTTGTGTTGATGTAGCTGGAAAGATTTATACTCCACAAGAGATTTCAGCTAAGATTCTTACAAAACTAAAAGAAGATGCTGAAGCATATGTTGGTTCAACTATCACGGATGCAGTTATCACAGTTCCTGCATACTTTAATGATGCGCAAAGAAAAGCAACAAAAGATGCAGGAACTATCGCTGGACTTAACGTACTAAGAATCATCAATGAGCCAACTGCTTCTGCACTAGCTTATGGACTTGAGAGTAAATCTGAAGAGAATGTACTAGTATATGACCTTGGTGGAGGAACATTTGATGTTACAACATTAGAGATTTCGGATGGTACATTTGAAGTTCTTTCAACTGATGGTAATGCATTTTTAGGTGGAGATGATTTCGATAATAAAATCGTTGATATGTTAAATGATGAGTTTAAAGCAAGTCACGGAATAGAGCTTAAAAATGACAAAATGGCTCTTCAGCGTCTTAAAGATGCAGCTGAGAGTGCTAAAAAAGAGTTATCTTCAGCACAAGAAACTGAAATCAATTTACCATTTATAACTATGACAGAAGCTGGACCACAGCATTTAGTTGTAAAACTTACTCGTGCTAAATTTGAGGGTATGATTTCTGACTTAATTGAAGAAACAATAGAACATATCAAAGTAGCTATGGATGAGTCTGATTTATCAAATGATGAAATCAAAGAGATTATCATGGTTGGTGGGTCTACCCGTGTACCAATGGCACAAGAAGCGGTAAGTAAATACTTCGGTGGTAAGGAGCTTAACAAAGGTGTAAACCCTGATGAAGTTGTTGCCGCTGGTGCTGCTATTCAAGGTGGTGTTTTAAGAGGAGATGTTAAAGATGTTCTTCTTCTTGATGTTACTCCATTATCACTTGGTATTGAAACTCTTGGTGGAGTTATGACTAAGATTATAGAAAAAGGAACTACAATTCCTGTTAAAAAATCTCAAGTTTTCTCAACTGCGGAAGACAATCAACCAGCTGTATCAATCAGCGTTGGTCAAGGTGAGCGTGAGTTTGCTAAAGATAACAAGTCTTTAGGTTTATTTGAACTAGGTGACATCCCAGCAGCACCACGTGGTGTACCACAAATCGAAGTAACTTTTGACATCGATGCAAATGGTATATTAACTGTTAGCTCAACTGACAAAGGTACTGGTAAATCTCAATCTATTACTATCTCTGGTTCATCTGGACTTAGTGAAGAAGAGATTAACAAAATGGTTCAAGATGCAGAAGAAAACAAAGCTGCTGATGAAGAACGCAAAGCAATGGTAGATTTACGTAACCAAGCTGACGCTCTTATCGTTCAAACTGAAAAATCAGTTGAAGAGATGGGTGAAAAACTCGAAGCTGAAGAGAAAGCTAAAATCGAAACTGCAGTTACTGAGTTAAAAGACGTTATCAAAGATGAAACTGCTACTAAAGAGCAAATCGAAGAAAAAGTAAAAACTTTAACAGAAGCAAGTCATAAAATGGCTGAGCAAATGTACAAAGACAAAGAGGGAGCTGAAGCTGGACAAGGCGAAGCTGACACTAAAAAGAAAAAAGATGACGAAGATGTCATCGATGCTGAGATAGAGTAATACTCTATCTCAAGCACTAATATATTCTATCTTTCATATTGTACTTTTCATAGTAAACATCTATCATCTTTTCCAACTCTTCATCACTAAGCAAACTTTTTTTCTTTATACCAAATCTTTTTAAGTACCCGTAAGGTAGTACAGACTTCTCATACTGTGGATTTTTAAGATACCTATATACAGCTTCTTTGATAGCTCTTTGAGAACTATACTTGAGTGTATATTTTCTCATAAACATACTAAATTGAAATTCATTTACATGACACTTCACACAGTTTTGCTCAAATGCATCACTCTGTAATAAGAAAAACATTAAACAAATCAATAAAATTATTTTCACCATCTTAGTGTCACCTTTGTGCCTTTATTTACTATAGAATCTATCATTATCTCTATATTGTACTCATCTGCAATAGATTTAATAATACTGTAGCCCAAACCAAAACCACCTTGGACCCTATCAAATCTCACATATTTATCATATATTTTTTGAAGTTCCGCCTCACTCATTCCATTCCCCTCATCAAAAACACTTAAGCCTGAATGCTCTAATGTAATCCTTATAGTTGTTGCTATATTAGTATATTTAATAGCATTAGATACGATGTTGTCTACTAACCTTTCAAATTTTTGCTTATCAATAGCAAACACTACATCTGGAGTTATAGCCAAATTAAAATGCAATTTTTTTGCCTGAGCCATAAGTTCAAAATAATGGATTCTTTCTTCTAAAACTTGAGAAATATTTAATTCTTTATTTACTGATAATATTTTTTGATGTAACAATAAATAAACTAAATCTTCATAGAGGTTAGATATACTCATGGAAGCTATTTTAATGCGCTGGAGATTTTTCAAGGACTTAGCATCACATTTATTTTTATCTAAAGTTTCTATATTTGCCAAGATAGTTGTTATTGGTGTATTTAACTCATGTGTAGTATCTTTTATAAAATTATCTAAGAGATGTAGAGTATCCCTCATAGGCTTCAACACAATCTTCACTAAAAAAATAGATGTAAGAATAGTTATAATTATTACGACGATAGCGATAACAATTGTATCGCTCAATATACTAAGCGGTTGCATCTCCTTTTGTACAACAATATATGCAGCACCCAAGTAGTGTGTTTTTAAGTAAGAGACATAATATGATTTTTTGTTTAATACAAAAAATTCTTCTTCAAAATCATCTATAACTTCATGAAAGTCTGCAAATATGATTTTTTTATCACTATCATATATTGCACTTTTAAAATTCTCATATCTAGGGTATTTATAGGTAAAACTATCGTCTTCATGTACATCCAAAAGTTTACCGGTTAACTCCAAAGTATATTTTTTTAATTGTTTTTTTTCTTCTGAAAAAAGTTGTTCTTGTTGATAAAAATAGTAACTTGTAAATAGCGTAGCGATGAGAAGTAAAGTTGAACTAAGATAAAGCCCAAGGACATAATATATAGTATGTTTTTCACTTTTATACAAGCTTGTAACCAACCTTTTTGATACTTAAAATTTTCTCTTTAGAGATATATTTTCGTAAATTTTTTATATATGTACGTAAGCTCATATCACTAGGTTCTTCATCATACGACCAAATATTATGATATATCGTTTCCAAACTTACACATTCATTTTTATGCTTTAAAAGTAGAGTTAAAAGGCTTGCTTCTTTTGGGTTTAAAACTACAATAGAGTCTGCTGAAATCAACTCACTATTTTTAGTATTAAAACTCATGTTTTGAGATATCTCCAATATATCATCTTGAGATTTATACTCTCTTTTGAGTAAAGCTTTTATGCGAAAAAGTAGCTCTTGGAGAGCAAATGGCTTTTTCAAATAATCATCTGCTCCAGAGTTGTAGCCTGTTGAAAGATTTTCCATAGAACTTAACGAAGTTGTATATATAGCAGGTGTATTTACCTTAGCATCACGAAGCTCTTCTAAGAGTTTAAATCCGTTTATCCCAGGAACATTAACATCTAAAATCCATAGATCAAAACTTTGTTCATATATAGTATCTTGGGCATCATTACCATTATATACAGATACAACATCAAAGCCCTCATCGATTAAGAATTCTTCAATAGTTTGAGATAAATTTATATCATCTTCTAGGTATAAAATTTTCATCAAAAATTATACCTAAAAATATTATGCATATACTGAGAATCCGTCAGTTTCATCTTCATTAGTTTGTGCAGTGTCTAATATATCAAGTAGCGTTTGTGCATATTCTTGATCTGTCATCTTTGTTTTATCGACTTGCTTCATTTCAGAAACTTTAGCCATTCTCTCTTCTTGAGTCATTGAGCTAAGTTCAGCTTTTAAAGAAGCCTGATCATCAGAAGATAAACTGTTCATAATCTCTCTCATGCCACCTTTGCCTTGACCACCACCGGTGCCATCCATTTTACGCAGTTGCATCTGCGCTTGCTCCATTGAGCTAGTACCACTTACATTCATTGTATTCTCCTTTTATTAGAATACAAAATCTTATATTAATATTGTGAAATAATTGTGAAAATATTTAAAAAGGAATGATAATTGCTTATTAATTGAGATAAGAGGTGACTTTTATAGCTTGCGCATGTTCATACACATCATGCACTCGCAAATACTGCGCTCCATTACGTATCGCTTCTAAGTGAAGTGCAAGTGTCCCCCCTAGTCTGTTCTCAACACCGCTCTTACTCATTTTATCTATCATAGATTTTCTTGAAGCACCTATAAGCAAGGGCTCTCCAAGAGTTTTAAAATGTTCTAAATTTTTTATAAGTTCTAAATTATGCTCTAAAGTTTTTCCAAACCCTATCCCTACATCTAATATAAAATTTTCAACCCCCATACCTCTAGCTCTAGCTACTCTTTGTTCAAAAAACTGATATATTTCGCTTAAAATGTTTGTATAGTTTGGATTTATTTGCATAGACGATGGTGTCCCTTGCATATGCATGAGCACTACTGTTGCCTTATAACTAGCACAAAGTTTTATCACTTCCTCATCTTCTAAACCTCTTATATCATTCACTATGCTAAAGCCACTCTCTAGTGCTTGTTTAATCACGATAGGCTCAGAAGAATCTATAGAAAACTTCACTTTTTGATATATCTTTTTTTCTTTTATGATTGAAAGTATTGGTTTAACTCGTTGAAGTTCCTCTTGCGCACTAACATTCGTAGAATTTGGAGCTGAAGAAACTCCCCCAATATCGATAATAGAAGCACCCTCTTTTATCATAGTATATATTCTTTCAATAGCATCTTCCTCGATAAAACGTGAGCCACTAAAAAAACTATCGTCATTAGCATTAATGACACCCATTATTTCAACTTTGTCAACACTTTTTATCTTTAAAAATAAAGATAATTTTTTTGCTAATTCTTTTAAGCCAAAAGGTTGCATCAACTCTTTTTTACTAAGTTTATAAAGTTGCGCAGATGTTGCTATGAGTAAACAATCAACTTCAGGATCTTTAGCGATCACCGTTCCACGAGGAACTGCTAAATCAGCTCCAATACTTAAAGCATCTTGCTTTAAAATATTTGCAGCACCTACATGTAACTTTTTAATACTAATGATATGTATTTTTGCTTTTTGAGATAGTATTTCTACTCCACCATCATCTACCCCAAGATTTTTAAGAATAGTTTTGATATCAAGAGAACTATTGAGTTTTTCAATCTCCATGAATAAATCCCATAAGAACTAAAGCCAAAACAGATTGTGGACGAGAGTTTAACTCTAAGAGTTTATATGCTTTAGCAAAATTATCTAACTGCGATGTAGTGAGTATGAGTTTATCAATCTCTGTAGCACGTTTATAAATTCCTTCGACTAAGACCTTAGCATCATTTTTAGAAATTCTAGCATTTTCTTTTAAGAACGTAAATACTTCACCATAATCAACTCTAGATAAACTTATATTTACAATATTTTCTTCATGTCTCACTTCACCATGAATAATAGGCAAGCGAGAGCGAATAGTTGGTAAAAGATTTGCTTTAGTTGGAGTGATGATGATAAATACTATGTTTCTAGGAGGTTCTTCAAGAATTTTCAATAAAGAGTTTTGTGCTTCTTTTGTGAACTCTTTAGAACCAAATATTATGTATTTACTTTGAGATTCACTGATATACGCTTCTGCTATAACTGCTTTTGCATGTTCCAACTTAAACTTCTCTTCTTCGATAAAACTAATAACACGAAAGGGCTTGAATCTATCAACAAATTTTAAATACGCATCTTCTATATCATGCGTTATATATATATGAGCTTGAGAAGATTCACGAAGTAACATCTACCTCTCCAAACAATGCAGCATTAAGAGAAAGATCTAGTTGACGGTAAATTTGAAGGAGTTTTATGTCTAAGTTTTTATCGTAACTTTTTAACATAAAACTATTGGAATACTCCTCGTCAAATATCCAAAAATAACTGTTGTCCTTTCTTTTTGCTATATCAGCACGTTTATCATCACCACACCCAATATACCAAAAGAGATACTCCTCTTTGTACGAAAGGGAGAGCATATCCTCAAGCATATCTATCATCTCTCCTCCACTCGTTGTATCATAATGAGCAAATAAAGAATCAATACTTACAATGGGAACAAGTGGACGTTCAAGTCGTGATGAGTTCATATTGGTTAGTATATATTTCTCTAGCCATTTTCTAGAGTTATCTGTTATTAAGATGATTGTTTTACCAGCTAAAATTTGCTCTAAAGCTAGGGAGGTACTCGTTGCCCAATCAAAACGATGCTCTTCCAACCAAGATAAAGAAGCACCCTCTTCTCTTAAGGTATCGAGACTCCATTGAGCAAATTCAACCATGATGTTATTTATCTAACTCATAAGTTGCGTGTAGTCCACGAACAGCAAGTTCAGCATATTTTTCATCTATTACCATAGAAACTTTTATCTCAGATGTTGAAATCATGTTTATATTGATGTTGTTCTCAGCCATAGTTGAAAAAGCACGTGCAGCTACACCAGCATGAGACTTCATACCAACACCAACTACAGAGACTTTACAGATGTTTTCATTGTAAGAATCATCTTTGATATCACCTTTTGCCACAAATGCATCTACAACGCTCTTAGCATCATTGAGTTCAGCAACTGGTACAGTGAAGTCAATATTTGTAGTCCCATCTTGTGCTTTATTTTGAATAATAACATCAATATTTACTTCCGCCTCAGCAAGACGATTAAAAATATCAGATGCTATACCTGGTTTATCTATCACACCTATGAGTGAGATACGTGCTTGATTTCTGTCTAATGCTATGCCGCTTACTAGTGGTGCTTCCATAATATTTTCTTCCTTAGTTATTAAAGTTCCCTCTTCATTTGAAAAAGATGTTCGTGTGACTAGATTTACATTGAGTTTTTTTGCCATCTCAACAGAACGATTTTGCAATACTTTTGCACCAAGTGATGCTAACTCCAACATCTCATCATAAGAGATTTTGTCTAGCTTTTTAGCCTTAGGCTCTATTCGTGGATCAGTAGTATATATACCAGAAACATCAGTATATATCTCACACAAGTCAGCACCAATAGCACCAGCAATAGCTACTGCTGACAAATCGCTTCCTCCACGACCAAGTGTTGTGATATCTCCAGCATAATTAACACCTTGAAAACCTGCTACAACGATAATTCTACCCTCTTGAATATTTGCCCTCATCACCTCAGGGTTAATCTCTTCTATACGTGCTTTCGTATGAGAGTCATCTGTAATTATCCCTGCTTTTCTTCCTGTCATAGCTACTGTTTTATGTCCCATCTCGTTTAGTGCGATGCTAAGAAGTGAAGCAGTAACTCTTTCTCCTGAACTAAGAAGCATATCCATCTCAGCTTTACTTGGGTTTTTAGAAAAATTCTCCGCATAACCTACAAGCTTATTTGTTTCTCCACTCATAGCAGAGACAACAACTATCACATCGTTACCCTCTTTTTTTGTAGCACTTACTCGCTTAGCCACATTTGCTATGCGGTCTAAGTCACCAACACTTGTTCCACCAAATTTTTGAACTATTAACATCTATAAATAATCCTCTTTTTTAAAATAATTAATGACTTTTTCATATACATCTTGTTTAAATGATGCACTTAGCTCCAAAACCTCATCAACTTTAACAAATTTAAAATCATCAAATTCTGGATGTGCTGTTTGAATGTTTATCTTAGCATCATTACCCAGTTTAAGAAGAAAATATCTTTGCGTTTGGCCAACAAATGGGGTCATTTTAGCAGCTATCTTCGGTGGAAAGTCATAAGAGATCCACTCAGGATACTCAGCTATGATAGTCGCATCACGTGTACCTATCTCTTCTTCAAGTTCACGAAAAAGTGCCTCTTGAACTTCTTCCCCCTCATCTATCCCACCTTGAGGAAACTGCCATACATTGTGCAAGTCAGTTCTCTGTGCTATAAATATCTCTTTTTTAAGAGGGTATGATGATGACACTAATATCATCGCTACATTTGGGCGATATAAATCTTTTTTATTCATTATTTACTCTGTATTTTAATACCGCGATTATACATAAATAGCTATTAAACAAAGATTACAGTACACTTATGTCTATGAAACTTTTAGGCATATTACTCTTTTTGGTACTTTTTAGTATCTCTATCATAGCTCAAGAGATATCATATAAACGCATATACATAGGCTATACTTTAGAAAAAAAGTATATTGACTCCATCTACGCGATATTGCATCCTATGGATATCCCTATCTATATAGAAAAAAAAGACAAGAGATATAACATCTATTCTCAAAAATATTTAATAGATGATGCTAAGATAAAAGATGATTTAAAAACAATCCAAACAAAATTTAAAAATGCTAAAATACTCATTCATCAAAAAACAGAAGATGATCATTTTCAACTTAACTTATCTGTTGGTTCTTCAAGAGTGCATCTCAAGCAAAATTATGATCTCAACAAAAAGTTTATCCTAAATTATGAAGTTGCACTAAGTTATTTACTCACTCAAAACACTTCGTTTTCTTTTGCTTACCTCGATTCATCGCAAGAAGAGATTACAATAGAAAATATTTATCTAGGGCTCAACTACACCTTTTATCCGATGCACAACTTCTACATACTTCTTGGCTTATTAGGTGGCTACTCTAACTTAGAATTTGACAATGCTAAAAATACAAAAAAAAGCACTTCAACACTTTTTGGTCTCAAGAATAAATTTGGATATAAACTTAACGAAAATTTAGATATATTTATACAATACAATGGTATTTATTTTGATCATGTTGTTTATGTAGAAGATTCTCTCTTACATATCAATTTTAATTACATAAATAACATTACGGTAGGTTTAGGAATGAAGTTTTAATGTCTATTGCAAAATTGTTATTATTTTCACTTTTATTGTTTCTCTTGAATGCTTGTAGCATTGATGATGGAAGTGTTACTCAAGTAGACACTATCCCGATAGCTACAACAGACACTAACACCACAACAGATACAAATACTACAACAGATACAAATACAACTACCATCATTGAACCTTACCAAGTTACAAAAGTATCTATACCAACAGTTGTAATCATTATGAATTGGACAGACTATAGTGAGAGTAACACAACTCTTTGGTATAACAAATTTTTTAACCACTCTACAAAGTCTGTAAATCAATGGTATGATGAAGCTTTAGGAGGGGAGTATGAACTCTCACCTGTTAGTGAGTCTTCAGGTACGATAAACGATGGTATCATCATGGTTACTATGGGCATAGCACATCCTGGAGACTCAAATGATACTATTTTTAGAGATACACATATAAGCAACGCTATACAAGATACAGAAGTAGTAAACAATATGGACTTTACCCTCTATGATACAAACTCTGATGGGATACTTTCAAACAAAGAGTTACAAATCATCTTTATTGTCGCTGGAGGAGAGGCATCATTTGGTGATTCTCAAGCTAGTTCTATCTGGGCACATGCTTGGTCTTATGATTCTACTTCTACTCTAAAAGTGGATGGTATGCTTGTTATGCGAACAGATGCAAATAGTTCTTTAAGTGGAAAATATGCAAGATTTGGAGCGAACCATGGTACACACAGTGCTACCATTGGAATTATTGTCCATGAGATAGGACACTCATTTTTCAATCTTGGTGATTATTATAATGATAATGTGGGTAATGGAAGTGGTCTTGGCTGGTATGATGTTATGAGTGGTGGTTCTTGGGCAAGTAAAGTCTCTGATAGTTATTCAGGAGAGACTCCTACACAACTTAGTGTTTTTAATAAAATAGATGCAAATCTTGACTTAAATGTCAGCGACATTAATAGCTCTACAAATGTAACTTTACGATGCTCTTCAAGAGAGTTTATAAAACTTCTTACCTCAAAATCAAACGAATACTTTTTAATAGAGTGCAGAGATACTGCAAAAACCTACTCAGATATCTCATTTAATAATGCTGATAATACTTTTAGTGAAAACAAGCTTTTCATGATGGCTTATCATGTCGATACAAACAAAGCAGACAATACAGAAGATGGTGCTCAAACAAGTACAAACCACTATAAAGTAGCCCTCATAGAGAAAGACACTGCTACCCTTATGACAGCTACTTCAAACATAAATGCTGATTATAATGATGTCTATCTTGTTGGGGACACCATTAACACCAGTGCTACATTTTTATATGATGGTTCTGCAACAAACTATGCATTAGAGGTTTTATCTCAAGATACAACAAATAGAACAATGACTCTAGGCATAACAAAATAAAAGGAAAAGAGATGTATACAAAAATATTTTTACTCATTAGCTTACAAGTAGCACTCTATTCAGCACCAGCTATCTCTGGACTGAGAATATTTACACAAGCAGATGGTACACAGTTTATCGGTGAGCTCAAAGGTGACTCCTCTTTTCACTGGATTCAAAGTAATGGAGAGATTATTATATATAATCCAGATGATAAATTTTACTATAAAGCTGTTATCACCAGGGACAAAGGACTAGTCTCTACAGGGATCAAACCAAAAGCTCTCTCTAAAACGCAACAAGCATCATCATTGAAACAAGTCAAACAAAAAGATATATCCCAAGAAGATAAATTGAACTTACGTTTACTCAATAAAAAAATTAAATCTAAAAATCATCCACAATAAAGTCTAGATTTCATCAAAAGCAAGGTTGAGTTCAGTGGGGCTTTTAGGTTCACAGTAGTAATAGCCTTGAGAATAGTCAATCCCTAAGTCTTGAACTATCTGTGCTATCTCATCGGAACTTACAAATTCAGCTATGGTTTTCATGCCAGAATCTTTTGTAAAGGAGACTAGAGATTTGACAATATTTAATACATTGTTATCACTATGTAGTTTTTCAATCAAACTTCCATCAATTTTAATATAATCAATATTAAGTAAAAGGATATTGGTAAAATTAGAATACCCACTTCCAAAGTCATCTATGGAAACCTTACAGCCATAAGACTTAATCATTAAGATAAAATCTTCAACAAGTTTATACTCAAGTATCTCTTCTGATTCTACTATCTCAAAAGTAATACCCTCTCCTCCGTACTTATCAAGTCTATTTTTTATATACTTTATCATACTTGGTGACATAATATTTTCATAGGTAACGTTAAGAGAAATTTTAATACGGTTTTTGCTGTATACATTAAAAACCTTTTGCATCATCTGCTTAGTAAAAGCTTCAAAACTTTTATCCTCTTTAGATTCATTTAAAAAATGGTACGGGCTGACTACCTCTCCTTCATCATTTATAAGACGGGCTAAAGCCTCGTATTTGAAAATCTCTCCTGTTTTGGCGTCTACTATTGGTTGAAAATAAGGAATAATTCCACCTTCGATAAGTGCTTTTTTATAGACACGCATTCTTGCCATTACATCAACTTGGGCAGATTGATTATGGCTTACTTCATCGTAAATGATAAATGACTTTTTTTTCAAAATAGCCTCTTGTAAAACTATATCTGCATGATTTAATATATGTGTAATTCCATAAGATATACCTGCTGTAAAGGTTACTAAAGAGTCATTCGCATCTTCAAAATTTTCTATATCTATCATAGTATCTTCTAAAATCGAGTACTTGATAAGAGAAAGGTACTTCTCATGTAAACTTTCTTTAGAAACAAGTATCGCAAATTCTTGAAAGTTTAAATTATAAAGAGTTGCTTCCTCATCGAGTAAAAGCCTATGCAATTTTTCAGATTTTTGCGCAATAATACTTGTCACTCCATTAATTCCATAAATATTTTTAAGTGTATTTATATGGTTGAGATGAAGAAGTATAAGCATAGAGTTTTCTTCAAGCAAAGATATATCATGTACAAGTATTTCTCTACTTGGTAGGGCTGAAATCAGACGAAAATCCTGTTCATGAGTAGTACCAATATCATTGACGTCAAAAACAGCTTGATTTTTTCCATTATTTTTTGCTTTGAGTAAATTTATATCTGCTAAACTCAACATCTCTGATGTACTAATACGATGGATACTTGTATCTAGACTTACTATACCCGCCGATACAGTTAAAATATCTGACACTTCACTCTCTACGTGTTTAATCTTCAAAGATTTTATCGCATCAAAAACACTCTCTATGAGCGCTCTTAAATACCCTGCATTTTCTTTTTGAACTATAATGGCAAATTCACCACCATTTATCCTAAAAAGTTTTTTAACATCTACGTATTTGTTCTCTTTTATAGCACTTCCAACCTCACAAATAACCTTATCACCCATCAGATTACCATGGTTTTTGTTATAGCTTTTAAAGTTGTCTATATCTACAAGAATCAAAGAAAATATTTCATTATTTTTGATAGATTCAAAAAGGCTTTGCTTTAAATAGATATCAAAATAACCCCGATTATAAAGATGGGTCAACGGATCCGTAATAGAAATCTCTTGGAGTCTTTTTTGATGTGTAATATCTTGAAGAATGCACATATAAGCTATTTTTTGGCCATTTTCATCATTAAGTGGGCTAATAGTTGCATCTAAGTAAAACTCTTGAGCGGAGCTGTTTAGATTTTTAATTTCTCCTTTAAAAATATGCCCTAAACGTAAGTTTTCTTTTGCTTGGACTATAAACGAAGTATGCAACTCTCTGCTTGGAAAAAATTTATAGCGACTTTTTGCCGTACTTAAGTGTTCATAACCCAAAAAATCTACAAATGCTTTAGACGCATCTATCATAATGAAATCTAAATCTAGAATACAAGTTAAAACAAATTTATCAAAAATTGTATTTTTTTGATCTTGTATTGCTAAACTTTTGTGCGTTGCATGTTGCATATAAATAAAACCTTATAGTTATAAAAAAGTAATTACCTCATATTAGTATATTATTGGTTACAATTTGCTTATGTTATTATATATCCATATTCCATTTTGTGATTCTAAATGTTCTTACTGTGCTTTTAACTCTTATGTTGATAAGTTTCATCTTAAAGAAAGCTATATGGATGCACTTTTTGTGCAACTTGAGTTTGAATTACAAAGGTTTCAAGTTCAAACAAATTCGATTACCAGTGTTTTTATAGGTGGTGGCACCCCATCAACTGTATCTCCAGACTTATACTCAAAAATATTTCATACCATAAAACCATACCTGCACCCCAAGGCAGAGATAACCTCAGAAGCTAACCCAAATAGCGCTACTTATGAGTGGCTACAAGGGATGTATAAACTAGGAGTGAACCGTATAAGCTTTGGAGTCCAAAGTTTTAATGATGCTAAGCTTAAAATCTTAAATCGTGCACACTCTAGTGATGATGCACAAAGAGCAGTCCATGATGCTAAAACAGTTGGCTTTGAAAATATCTCGCTTGATTTGATTTATGCAACTTTAGGGGATACAAAAGAGTTACTTGAATATGATTTACGTACAGCGTTTAAGCTGCCTATCAACCATTTAAGTGCCTATGCGCTTACTATTGAGGAGGGGACCCCTTTTGAGAGTAAACCACAAATGTCTAAAGAAAGACTCTCACTTACCTCATGGCTCTTTGAAAATATAACAAAAAAAGGGTTTAAGCAATACGAGATTAGTAATTTTGGCTCATACAAGAGTAAACATAATCTAGGTTATTGGAAATATGATGATTACATAGGTCTTGGAAGTGGTGCAGTTGGTAAGTTAAAAAGCCAAAGATTTTATCCTAGTAGTGATATCAAAACATATATCGCCACCCCTACAGATGCTCAAAAAGAACAACTCAGCGATGAAGACCAAACAATAGAAAAAATATTTTTAGGACTACGTTCATGTGTAGGGATAAAAAAAGAGCTTTTAGATAAAAAAGAGCTTTTACAAGCTCAAATACTTGTTAAAGAAAAAAAACTCTATCTAATAAATGATACTTTTTACAATTATGACTATCTTTTAGCTGATGAGATTGCACTTTTTATATCTTATTGAAGTTATTTTTGCTAAAATCACGCATAAATTATAATTTATAAGGTTTTATATGTTTGGCATGGGTTTTACCGAAATACTTTTCATCGCAGTTATCGCAATACTTTTCTTGGGTCCAGATAAACTTCCTACAGCTATGGTAGAGGTTGCTAAGTTCTTTAGAAATGCGAAAAAGACCATAGGCAGTGTGAAGGACTCTTTAGAAGAAGAGATGAATGTAAATGAGATAAAAGAGGAGGCTCTTGCTTATAAAAAAGAGCTTCTTAGTGCAACTGATGAAATAAAACAAGCTACAGAGATACCAAGCATTGGTACTTCACTCTCAGACCTCAGTAGTGATTTACTTGATGATAATGACGATGAAGATGAAGTAGTAAAACAAAAAAAACAAAAAAAACCTAAAGCCGAAAAGGTAACCTTTGAAAAAAAACCTAAAAAAGAAGATATAGATGTTTGATGATATAAAGCCACACCTCGTAGAACTTAGAAAAAGACTTGGCATCTCTTTTGGAAGTTTGATAGTTATGTTCTTTGTGATGTTTTACTTTCATGAGCCAATACTCAACTGGATGGTAGAACCACTCAATCATGCTCTCATAGAAGTGGGTAAAAAATCAGTTCATGCCGCTGATGGAATGGTAACAACCTCTCAAGTTGGTGGGGCATTTTTTGTGGCACTAAAAGTTTCATTTTTTGCAGCTATCATGGGGGCACTTCCTATCATACTGTCACAAATTTGGGCCTTTATAGCACCTGGTCTTTATGCAAATGAGAAAAAGATGGTGATCCCTTTTGTTATAGGGGGGACGACGATGTTTGGCATAGGTGTCCTCTTTGCTTATTATGTTGTGACTCCTTTTGGTTTTGATTTTCTCATCACTTTTGGTAGTTTTAAATTTACGCCTCTTATAAATATCGAAGACTATGTTGGGTTTTTCACAAAAATAATGTTTGGTTTTGGGATTGCCTTTGAGTTACCTATCTTTGCATACTTTTTTGCACTCTTAGGTTTTATCAACGATAAAAATATGAAAGACTTTTTCAAGTATGCAGTTGTTATCATCTTTATCGTAGCTGCACTTTTAACCCCTCCTGATGTTTTAACACAACTTCTTATGGCTGGTCCACTTATCATTCTATACGGGCTTTCAATTCTCATAGTTAGAGTTGTAAACCCAGCTTCAGATGAGGACGAAGACGATGATGATGAAGAAGTTGATCTTATGAGCGAAATAAAAGCGTTAAACAAAAGTAGTGAATAAAGAACTCTTAACACAAAGCTATGACTTCAACTTACCTGATGAACTCATAGCAAAATTTCCTGCCTCACCACGTGACCATGCCAAATTATTAGTCTATAACCGAAAAATAGATGAAATTACTCATGCCCACTTTTATGATTTAGAAAAGTTTATACCAAAAAACTGTGCTTTGATATTTAATGACACTAAGGTTATCAAGGCTAGGTTGTTTGGCAAAAAAGAGAGTGGTGGCAAACTGGAACTCCTCATCAACCGTCCTCTTGACGCATATACTATAAATGTATATATACGTGGTAAAGTAAAGATATCTACAAAAATATTTTTTGATGATGAACTAAGTGCTCAAGTCACTAAGCTTGACGAAGATGGCAGTCGTGAAGTAGAATTTTTTCATAAAACTCACAAATTACGCTTTGAAGAGTTGTTACCTATCATAGACAAGATTGGACATGTCCCCTTACCCCCATACATAGACAGATCAGACGACAAAAGTGATGAGAGTGAGTACCAAAGTGTCTTTGCAAAACAAGAGGGTGCAGTAGCAGCTCCTACAGCATCTTTACACTTCACACCCAAACAACACGCGCAAATATGTAAAAATTTTCAACATGCCTATGTCACGCTCCATGTAGGAAGCGGTACTTTTAAACCTGTTGATGCTAAGGTGATAACTGATCATCCTATGCACTCAGAATACTACTCCATCAGTGATGATGCTAAGAGTATACTTGATGATGCTAAGGTAAGTATCCTTAGCATCGGAACAACTTCAACTCGCACTATAGAATTTTATGACAAACATGGCAAGATCCAAACTGGTGAAGCAAATCTTTTCTTACACCCACAAAACAAACCAAGCAGAGTAAACCATCTCTTAACTAACTTTCATCTTCCAAAATCTACTCTGCTTATGCTGGTAGCTTCTTTCGTTGGGGTAGATAAGACACAAGAACTCTATAAAATAGCCATACAAAACAACTATAGATTTTACTCCTATGGCGATGCGATGCTAATTTTATAAATTTTTTTTCATTTAAGGGTACCTCTAAAAACCCTTGTACCCTCAGCATTATAGCAGATATGCTAATACAAGGCGAAAATTCGCAGGAGCTACTAGTAGCTTCAAGAGTTTTTAACGCAGTAGTAGTGTATCTGCTATAATGCCCATAGGGAGCCAAAAAGAGAG
>Ga0256840_1000359_pt1 | contig 47134 bp, 59 predicted proteins | sample 355202metaG_FD_185969 | JGI IMG/M metagenome (GOLD analysis project Ga0256840, IMG submission 185969) | Hydrothermal vent microbial communities from Mid Atlantic Ridge, Atlantic Ocean - 355-202 | ecosystem: Environmental > Aquatic > Marine > Hydrothermal vents | place: Atlantic Ocean: Mid...
ATGGTTCTATGTTTGGTGAAGAATATACATTAGTTGCTTGTGCCGATTATATTTTAGGCAAAAACAAAGGAAATACGGTTTCCAATCTGTCTTCATCTAGAGCTTTGGCAGATATTACCAAAAAACACGGTGGAGAATATTTTGCTTCTGCTGTTGGCGAAGTAAATGTAGTAAAAACTATGAAAGATAAAAATGCCGTTATCGGAGGTGAAGGAAATGGCGGAATTATCTATCCTGATGCACATTATGGAAGAGATTCCTTAGTTGGTGTTGCTTTGTTTTTAAGCCATTTGGCCGAGAAAAAAATCTCTGCTAAAGAGTTACGAGAATCCTATCCGCAATATTTTATGAGTAAAAATAAGATTCAGTTAACACCACAAATCAATGTGGAAGAATTGCTATTAAAAATAAAAGAAAAATATAAAAACGAAAAAGTTTCGACCATAGATGGTGTAAAAATTGATTTTAAAAATGAATGGGTACATCTAAGAAAATCAAATACCGAACCGATTATTAGAATTTATACCGAAAGCACAACTCCGGAAAAAGCAACTGAATTAGCACAAAAAATGATGCAAGAAATAGCGGAAATTGCCGGGATTTAACCAAACATTTTCTTAAAAACCCAAGCAGGACCAATTAATAAAAACTGTATATCTTTAAAAAAGGAAGGTTTTTTTCCTTCTATTTTATGTCCGTAAAATTGACCAATCCATGCTACAACAAATAGGCCTAAATTAAAGTAAAACAAATTTACATATTTAGATAAGTAATAATTTAAAACCAATACCAAAACAGAAAATAACAACATCCTTAAAAAGGTTTTAATAGATAATTGCAAATAAAGTAACAACACTCCAATTAAAAACACACTTGACCAATTTACAAATAAAGGGCTTTTAATTGGTATAATACGCTGTAAAAAAGAAGTATCAATTGCCATTAACATACCAATAATACTAAAATAAATGAGTGGTACACAAATATAATGTATCGCTTGATTTTTAGGATTTTGATGGCTAACAGCATATTCTGCAAACCAATTTTGTTCTGATTTCATAAAATAAGATTTAAAATGTTAAAGATAAGAAATTCATAAAAAAAGAAACAAAATATTTTTTAAAACTTATTTTAGAAAAAACTTGCTGTAAAAAAATATGTTCTTATATTTGCACTCGCAAAAATGGCGAGGTAGCTCAGTTGGTTAGAGCATCGGATTCATAACCCGAAGGTCGGCAGTTCAAGTCTGCTCCTCGCTACAACTTTTAAAAACACTTCATATTTGTATGAGGTGTTTTTTATTTGAAAATATTTTGTCGATGCCATTCTAAATTTTCAAGATTCGGTAAAAATCGCTTATCTTTTGGTAAAATGATTCTCTTTCCATGAAATTGTTTAATGGAGTAGCTCTTATCGGAAACAAAATTTTCATTAAATTTATTAGACACAACAACTTTATAATCTTTATCGATAGTTAGCATTCCTCTATCAAAAGCTCTATGAATATTTGGAGATAAACTAATCCCATTTGTAATTGTATCATCATAAGAAACACTAAAAGGTTTAATATGACAAGCATCTACCATAGAAATGTTAAAAGTTGCATTAATTTGTAAGCCTGTAACAGCACATCTATTCTTATATATAATTGGCACTTTCCTTTTAAAAATTGTACTACGTATAAAAGTTTCTTCAAAATACTCTTCTTCTTTAAGGTTTTTTTGAAGTTCTTTTAAGGTAATTGAATATTCATCAGGGCTATCAAATAATATTTTTTCTTCGGCAGATTTATAATATAAATCACTATTTTTGAAATTAAAATGATGTTTCGTACTTGGAAAATATTTGTCTAAAATAGCATTCAGAAGTTTATTTCTATCGATTTTATTTTGCATAAAATCATACAAATCTTCATCCAAATATACATATTCAACCGCATCATTTAAATTACTAAAAGATTTCATTGCGATTTTAGAATTAACTATACCTTCAAAACCATACTTAGGTTTTAAATACCAAAAACTCGAAGACCTTAAATGATAAAAAGGCAATGCAAAAATACAATGATGATCCGTCTCTACTAAATCACTCCAAATACGTTTAAATTCACCCACCAATTCCGGTGTAATAAACACCTTATTTTCTTTAATATTATCATTATAAAACTGAGAAATAACACTTAACAACAAAATTGGTTTGTGAGGGGCTCCTCCTTTTTTATAATCTCTACGTAAATGCGTAAAATCGTAAATAAATTTATCAAGAGTCTTTTTTTTCAAATTTTTCTATTTAGATAAGCAAATATAAAAATATTACACCTAAAGCCATTTAAAACAACAAAAAAACACAAAAATATTTTGCTATAATTTGCGATTTACATATATTGGCAAAATTATAAATTGAAACTGATGAGTAAGAAAATAAAATTTGAATTAGAATTCCCGATACATGCATCCTCCTCTTTTTTACACCATTACCTTGCTACACCTGATGGTTTAAGCGAGTGGTTTGCCGACAATGTAAATTCAAGAGGTGAACTATTTACCTTTTTTTGGGATGGATCCGAAGAACAAGCAAAACAAAAAATATCCAGTAAGGAAGAAAAAGTACGATATAATTGGCTGGAAGAAGAAGATGAAGATGTTTATTTTGAATTTAAAATAGTAATTGATGAGCTCACCAATGATTTGGCTTTAATTGTAACCGATTTTGCTGAAGAAGATGAAGTGGAAGAACAAAAAATGTTTTGGGAAAACCAAATAGACACTTTAAAACGCTGTATAGGAGCTGCTTAATTACATATGTATGTTAAATTTTAATGGCGAAATTTTTGATAAAGAAAATTTCAAACTTCCGTATAACAACAGAGCATTTTATTACGGTGATGCTTTATTTGAAACTTTAAAGTTTAAAAATAATACTGTTTTTTTTTCTGAAGATCACTATTTTAGATTAATGGCTTCTATGCGTATGTTACGTATGGAAATTCCGCTTTATTTTTCATTTGAATTTTTTGAATCGGAAATCCTAAAAACCCTAAATGCAAATAAACTAACAGAAGCAAGAATTCGTTTTCAAGTTTTTAGAAAAGAAGGTGGTTATTATCTTCCTAAAACAAATGATATTCATTTTCTTATTGAAGTTTCTAATTTACAAGTCACTAAAAAAGAAACTTACGAATTAGATGTCTTTAAAGATTTTTATGTTTATAGCGGATTACTATCTAATTTAAAAACCACAAACCGAATAATTAATGTAGTTGCTAGTATTTTTGCCGATGAAAATCATTTAGACGACTGTATCTTGTTAAACGAAAAAAAACGTGTTGTAGAAACTACTAAGGCAAATATTTTTTTAGTAAAAGGAACGGAAATTCGCACACCTTGTTTAACCGAAGGTTGTATAAAGGGTATTATGCGTAAAAAAGTTATAGAAGAAATACAACGGATTGGTATGTACCAATTAATTGAAACAGAGATTTCTCCTTTTGAAATTCAAAAAGCAGATGCTGTTTTTGTAACAAACTCTATAATCGGCATTCAACCGGTAAAAAAATACCGTAAAAAAATATTCAATACAGCAATAATTGACATCATTACAGAGGATTTTGAAATTGATTTTTAACCTCAATTAAGTCTTGGATCGATGGGTGCATTTGCCCAAATTTTATACTTATTACCAAGTTTTAAAATCTCTTCTTTCCATAAAGTCTTCGGGTTGGTTAAAAACACATTTTTATAAGAGTTCGTTTTAACAATCCATGATTTTTCTTTTAACTCAGAGAATAATTGTCCTTTTGACCAACCGGAATAACCCAGAAAAAACCGAATATCTTTTGGTTGAAGCAACCCTTTAATCAATAAACTTTTTACGGCTTCAAAATTCCCTCCCCAATAAATACCATTTGATATTTTTACACTATCCGGAATTAACTCCGGCACACTGTGCACAAAATATAAATTATTTTTGGCTACAGGTCCGCCTCTAAAAACCGGAAAATCCACATCTAAATCCTGAAATAAATCGGACAAACGATAAGTACTTAACCTATTTAAAACAAAGCCAACAGAACCACTTGTACTATGCTCTGTTAATAAAATTACAGCTCTGCTAAATTCATGATCATCTAATATTGCAGGTTCTGCAATTAATAAATCACCGGTATGTGGTATTGTTTTTATCATATGTATACTCAAATGTAAAAAAAATTCCGGAAATAAAAAAACTCTTCTTAAAAAAGAAGAGTTTTTACATAAAATTTTTTACGTTCTAGTTTACTGCATTTTTCAATTCAGAACCAGCTTTAAATTTTACTACATTTTTAGCAGCAATTTTTATTGTTTCTCCTGTTTGAGGGTTTCTTCCGTTTCTTGCAGCTCTTTTAGATACATCCCAAGATCCGAAACCTACTAATGATACTTTTCCTCCTTTTTTAAGAGTTGATTTTACAGCATCCATCATTCCGCTTAATGCTTTTCCTGCTGCTGCTTTAGAAATACCTGCCTCAGCAGCCATTGCTTCAATTAATTCTGATTTGTTCATAATTAAAATTTTTTAATTGATTAATATTTTGTTTTTGCTATAAAGCAGAGCAAATATAGGTTTTACAAGGGTTTACACAAGTTTTAAGACAACAAATGTTACCTTTTGTTAATAAATAACAGCATTTTGTTAATAACCTTGCTGTAAAAGATGCTATTTTATTACAAATCAAGTAAAATAAAGGTTTAAACCCAATTTATTTTACATATGCATTTTCTGAAAATTTAAAGCCATTTAAAAAACTCACCACATCCATTTTTCGTTTTCCGGCTACTTTTAACTCCTTTATATATATAAAACCTTCAGATACGGCAATTTTCATTTCTTTTTTAGATGTCACAATTTTCCCTACAGGTAAACTATGCTTTTCAACAATTTTATCTGCTTTATAAATTTTCATTTCTACAACATCTTTATCATTGTAGATTGTTGTCCATGCTAATGGATAAGGAGCCAATCCTCTTATTTTATTATATATCGAAACAAGAGAATCCTTCCAATCAATTTTACAAGTATCTTTATATAATTTAGGTGCAGGTTTAAACTCTTTTTTGGGCTGTGGTTTTGTTTTTATTTCTCCTTTCTCTATTTGAGCAATTGTTTCATTGACCAAATCACTACCTAAATACATTAATTTATCGTGTAAATCTCCTGCATTTTCATTAGGAAGTATTTCTATTTCTTTTTGTAGAATAATTTCTCCGGTATCAATTTTATCATCAATAAAAAACGTGGTTACACCGGTTTTCTCTTCTCCATTTATGATTGCCCAATTTATAGGTGCCGCACCTCGATATTGGGGCAATAAAGAAGCATGAAGATTAAATGTACCGTATTTTGGCATTTGCCATACTGCTTTGGGCAACATTCTAAAAGCTACCACAACTTGTAAATTTACATTTAAACTCTTTAGTTCTTCTAAAAAATCTTCATTTTTTAAGTTGGTAGGTTGTACTATTTTTAGGTTATTTTCCAAAGCAAATTTTTTAACGGCGGATTGGTGTATTTTTCGTCCTCTTCCTGCCGGTTTATCAGGTGCTGTTATAACGCCTGCAACGGTATATCCTTTATCTATAATTCCTTTTAAAATGGTTACGGCAAACTCGGGCGTTCCCATAAAAACGATTTTTATGTCTTTTTTATTTTTCATTCGTTTTAATTTATGTAATACTGATTGGCATCATTTTTTTTAATGCTGTTTTGTTCTAACAGAAAGGTAATATTTTTTAAGATAGTTCCTTCCGGAAACGGCAACAAAAATACCAAATCTTTTGCACTGCAACTTTTCTTTTCTCGGATTAATTCCAAAATTTCTTGTGATACTTTTTTAACATTTTTAGTGTTGTTTTTTTTATGTAAACAGACATCACAAATACCACATTCTGTATATTTTTTTTCTTTAAAATATTGCAATAACTGAATGTTTCGGCAAACCGAATCGTTTGTTATGTAATTAAGAATTGCATCTTTTTTTTGTTTTTTTAGCTCATTTCTTAGTAAAACACGCTTTTTTATACGATTTATTACTTTATCATCTTCACGCATTACTAAAAACCGAATAGCACTTACCGTGTCTTTTTTAAGATATCTAATGATATGATCTTTTTCTAAAACTAATAATAATTTAACGATATTTGATTTTCCGGTTTGCATTTTTTTTGCCAAAAAATATTCATCAACAAAAGTTGGATTATCAAAAATTCCGCCATAATAACGCAATAAAGTTTGAATTAATTTTTTTAACTGCTTCTTGTCTTTTTCATATCGAAATAATTCTTGATTTGTACAAATAAATTGTACACTACTTTGTATTTGAAAATCGGTTTCAAAAACTAAAACACCTTCTCTATCTAGTGTCATCAAAGCATTATAGGTTTCAATTAAATTGAGATGGTATTTATTACAAAATTTTGGCAAATCTAAAATAAATTGTTTTTCAGGTTGCTCGCCAATTGCAATTCTAAAATGCTGATTTAAACTAAAATACACCTTTTTTAAAAATGGAATAGCAACAATAGATTTGGCTACTTGTTTTTCGAAATTATAAATTGTAGTGTCGTTATAAAGTAATACGGCAAAACTTTTTTTACCGTTACGTCCTGCTCTTCCGGCTTCTTGCATGTAATTTTCGATGCTTTGCGGAATTGTCATATGAACTACCAACTTTACATTATCTTTATCGATTCCCATACCAAAAGCATTGGTTGCCACCATTACAGGTATTTTTTCTTCCATCCAATTTTGATATGCTTTTTCCTTATCGGAAGCAAACATTCCGCCATGATAATAACTTGATTTAAAATTTTGCGTGTTTAGATAATCGCTTAATTCTTTAGTTTGCTTTCGCGAAAAAACATAAATAATGGTCGGTTTTTTAATCTTTGTAAGCATCTGTTTCAGCTTAAAAAAAAGATCTTCCGTTTTATAAATTTGATACGCTAAATTTTCTCTAACAAAAGATTTTTTATAGATTTGAGGTGTTTTCAACTCCAAATACCTAACAATATCATCTACTACTTTATCTGTTGCCGTTGCAGTTAAAGCAAGAATTGGAGTGATTGGAAACAATTCACGAAGAACAGCAATTTTAAGGTATGATGCTCTAAAATCATGACCCCATTCTGAGATGCAATGTGCCTCATCTACGGCAATTAAATTAATGGTAAGTTGCTTTAATTTAGATTGTATAAAATTGGATTGCAGTCGTTCAGGCGAAAGATATAAAAATTTTGTTTTTCCAAAAAGGAGGTTATCAAAAATATCTACTATCTCATTTTCATGGATAGAACCGGTAATTGCTACTGCTTGAATACCTCGTTTTTTTAAACCTGCCACTTGATCTTTCATCAAAGCAATTAATGGCGAAATAACCACGCAAATACCGTTTTGCATTAAACCCGGAATTTGATAACACAAAGATTTTCCGCCACCGGTAGGCAAAAGAGCTACAGTGTCTTTTTGCTCTAAAACTGCTTGAATAATTTCTTCTTGTGGCGTTCTAAAACTATCATAATGCCAATGTTTTTGAAGAATTTCTAATGCAGTCATCTATAAATAATCGCTATTTTATATTTTCTAAAATAAAGGATGTTCTTTCATTGATTGTTCCTACAGGTACCTCAACAATATGATAACCTAAATTACCATACGCAGATTTTAAATGGTTATGTATTGCCAAAGATTGTTCAAAACTTTCGTATCGCTCATTGTCGGTAATGTAAATATCTTTCCAAGGAGGCATTAAAAAAATCGTATCAAAATATTTGTTTTTTTTACTTTCATCCACAAAAATATCAGGATATGTTACACCTAAATAATTCATATATGCAAAAACATCCGGAATACCTCTATCAAAAAACACCATATTACTATCTAATTTTTCGGCTTTTTTAAATTGTTGCACACGACCTTCCAACAATAATTTACTAAATAACATTGGATCTTTTAAAAAAAGTTGTTCAATACCATTTTTACGAGCCATTAAAGTTACTTCTCTTGAAATTTCATGCATGCATTCAAAATTTCGGTTTTCCAATTCTTTGATAACAGTAGATTTTCCGGTTCCGGGACCTCCTGTAATGACAATCTTTTTTTGCATATCTATATTTAATAGAATGCAAAGATATGGAAATATGTTTACAACCTTAAATCCAATTATTTTTTTGTACATTTAGGTTAATTTTAAAAATGGTTTTATACATTCGCATAAAATTTAGTTACAATGGAAAATAACAAAAATAAAAATACAGAAAACACAACAAATAAAAGAGAGGAATTCTACAAAAAATTAAAAGAATCTTTGGATAATACAACCAAATTTCCGGCTGATTATCTGTTTAAATTTATCGTTCCTACCAATCATACTTCTTTAAATTTAGAAAAAGAAGCTTTACACAAAGAAAAAGAAGATATTGATAAAAAGGATACGGAAGCAATTTCGGCTATAAACAATAAAATTGATGCTGTTAACGCTAAAATTAAAGCGGAAGATAAAAAATTAGAACAAGTAGATGCCATCTTTGATTCTAAAAATGCTTCTATTAATACTAAAAAATCAAAATCCGGTAAATATACCAGTAAAACAATTAAAGTAAAAATGGATTCTTCTGACGATGTAATCAAGAGTTATAAAGAAGCAGAAGATATTGACGGCATCATTTCTTTGTGATATTTTTAACAACAAATTACCATAATTATACTATTTTTGAGGCGTTTAAAATACCCTGAAATTACATTTATAAAACAAAATTTAATAACCATGATTAAAAAGATTTTCTTTGCACTTTTTATAATATCGTTTGCAACATCTGCACAAACTAAAAAAGAAAAAGTATTGCTAACTATTGATGGAAAACCGGTTTACACATCAGAATTCCTTAGGGTTTATAATAAAAATAGAGATATTGTTAGCGAAGAAAATAAAAAAAATATAGACGAGTATTTAGACCTTTTTGTAAACTACAAATTAAAACTACAAGAAGCTCATGACTTAAAATTAGACACTATTCCTTCTTACTTACGCGAGTTTAATAAATACAAAAAACAATTGGTCGAACCTTATCTAAAAGACCGAAAAGTTACCGATAATTTAGTAAAAGAAGCTTATAATCGCATGAAGGAAGAAATAAATGCCAGTCATATTTTAATTACTCTTCCACCAAATGCAACTCCAAAAGATACTTTAAAAGCATACAATACATTAATTGAAGCCAGAAATAAAATTCTAAACGGTGAAAGTTTTGAAGCTGTAGCAAAAAAATATTCTAAAGATCCAAGTGTAAAACAAAATGGAGGAAAACTTGGCTATTTTACTGCTTTTTCTATGGTTTACCCTTTTGAAACGGCTGCTTACAACACCAAAAAAGGAGAAATTTCTATGCCATTTAGAACACGATTTGGCTACCATATCGTTAAAATAAACGACAGAAGACCTTCTAAAGGTGAAATAAAAGTAGCTCATATTATGATTCGTGAAAAGAAAGGACAACCTGATTACGCTAAAAATCAAATAAATGACATTTACAATAAATTTAAACAAGGTGAATCGTTTGAAAAATTAGCCAAACAATATTCCGATGATAAAATGAGTGCTATGAAAGGTGGTGTTCTTAAACGCTTCTCTTACGGAAGAATGATACCTGAATTTGCAGATGTTGCGTTCTCTTTAAAAAATAAAGGAGATGTTTCAAAACCTTTTAAAACAAAATTCGGCTGGCATATTGTTAAATTAATCGATAAATATCCGGTAAAATCTTATGACGAATTAAAAGATTTTATTACAAAAAAAGTTGAAAAAGGAGATCGCTCTGTTGTTGTTGGTAAATCAATGGCTAATAAATTAATGAAAAAATACAACGTAAAAATAAATGATGCTGTTTTAGAGAAATACCTCAACAATCCAAAAAATAATACATCAGATACAGATATTCTTTTCTCAATCAAAGAAAAAAACTATTCTGTTGCCGATTTAAAAAATTACCTTAAAAAGAAAAGAGACAAAACCTACCAAGATTTTATAGATGATATGGTTTTAGAATATTATAAAAATCACCTTGCAGAAGAAAATCAAGATTTTGCAAATACACTACAAGAATATAAAGACGGACTTCTATTATTTGATTTATTACAAAAAAAGATTTGGACTAAAGCCGAAAAAGATACCGTTGGTTTACAACAATTCTACAATAACCATATTGAAAATTACAACTGGAAAAAAAGAGTTAAAGCAGAAATCGCTTCTTGTACAAAAAAAGAAAAATGTGAAGTGGTTAAAAATCTGCTAAAAGCAAACACACCAATTGAAAAAATTAAAGATATTGTAAATGACGGCGCTACAATTAACGTTTTATTTACTTCCGGAACATATGAAATAAACTCAAGCAAACTTCCAAAAAATATAGAAATTAAAAAAGGAGTTACCAATGTAATTTCAGAAGGTGAAAATGATTTTAAAGTAGTAAAAATTGAAGATATCCTTCCGGAAACGACTAAAAAACTGGACGAAACAAGAGGAAAAGTAATTAGTGACTATCAAGATTATTTAGAAAAAGAATGGATAAGTGATTTGCATAAAAAATACAGTGTAAAAAGAAATAAAAAACAGATTAAAAAATTAAAGAAAAAATATAAATAATGCGAATTATTCTCTTGTCTTTTTTACTGTTAAACCTTATTTCTTGCAAATACTTACAACCTGTGGATGATGATCAAGGTGATGTAATTGCAAACGTTGGTGAAGCAAAATTATACAAAAAAGATTTAGCCAAATTATTACCTAAAAATATCGAAAAAGAAGATAGCACACTCTTGGCTACTAAGGCAATAAATTCTTGGGCAAAACAAGAATTATTTTATCAAAATGCCAAATTAAACTTATCGGAAGAACAAGAAGGAATTAACAAATTAGTAGAAAAGTACAAACAAGACCTACTAATTAATAAATATAAAGAAGCATTAATAGATAAAAATTTAGATACCGTTATAACACATCAAGATATAGAAAAATTTTATCAAGAAAATAAAAATATTTTTAAATTAAATGAAAAACTTATCCGATTTCGGTTTCTACAAACCAATAAAGATTTAAGCGATTTAAAAAATGTAATCTCTTTGTTTAAATCAGATAGTATTCATAATCTGGATTCTTTACACAATAAAGAACTGGAATTTAAAGCTTATCATTTACAAGATTCGGTTTGGGTAAAATTTAATGATGTTGCAAAACGAATTAAACCATTCAATAAAATTAATTTTAAAAAATTAAAACCAAATAAAACCATTAAAATTGAAAACGATGCAGATTTATATCTATTTAAAATTTTTGAAATACGTAATAGAAATGAAATCGCTCCACAAGATTATGTAAAGCCAACTATTAAACAAATGATTTTACATGACCGAAAATTAAAAGAACAAAAAAACATAGAAAAAACATTACTTAACGATGCAATTAAAAACGGAAAATTCCAAATTTATGAATAAATTAATCACTTCTTTGCTACTAATTTTAGCAATTACAATAACGGGTAAAGCACAAGAAAAAACCAAAATAGACGGCGTTGCCGCAGTTGTAGGTAATAACATTGTTTTATACTCAGAGATAAAAGCGGCAAAACAACAAATTGAACAAGAGCAAGAAGATAAAAAAGATGTTTCTGAATGCTCTATCTTAGAAAAAATATTAACCGATAAATTATTAGCACATCACGCCGTAGTAGATAGTTTAACAGTAGATGAAGGAACTATAAACTCAGAGGTTGAAAGAAAAATAAACTACTTTAAAAAACAATTAGGCAATGATAAGAAAATGCTCGAATTCTTTGGCTTTAACAATTTAGTCGATATGAAAAAAGAATTAGCAAATGTCGAAAAAGAAAGTGCTTTAATCAGAAGAATGCAAGCAAAAATTACCGAAAATACCGATGTAACTCCCGAAGAAGTTACGCGTTACTTTAACTCTCTTAAAAAAGACGGGAACTTACCGGAGTTTGGAACTGAAGTAGTAATCGGTCAAATTGTTGTAGATGCGCAAAGTGATAAAAAACAAGAAGAAAAACTGATTAAAAAATTAAATGAAATAAAAAAAGATATCGAAAACGGAGCTAGCATGCGTCTAAAAGCAATATTATACTCTAAAGATCCTGCTGCAAGTAAAGAAGGTGAAGGCTCCGGAGGATTATATCACGGCATTACTCTAGAAACTCCTTTTGTAAAAGAATTTAAAGAAAAAGCATTTAGCTTAGAAGAAGGTGAAATATCTGAACCTTTTAAATCGCAATTTGGTTACCACATCGTTAGAGTAGAAAAAATCAGAGGAAAACAACGTGATGTAAGACATATTTTATTACAATACGAAATATCAGATGAAATGCTAGAAAAAGCAAAAGATTCCTTAAAACATATTAAAAATGATATTTTAACCAATAAAATTTCTTGGGATGATGCCGTAAAAAAATACTCTTCAGATAAAGAAACCAATAAAAATCACGGTTTACTAATTAATCCGGTAACCAATGACACACATTTTGAACTTTCAAGAATGGATCCGGCTCTTTATGCTCGAATTAGCAACTTAAAAAAAGGAGAAATCTCCGATGTGTTTTACGATGAAACTCGCGAAGGAAAAAAAATGTATAAAATCTTACTTCTTAAAGATAAAGTTGAAGCTCATAAAGCCGATTTAGATAAAGATTATGTTAAAATAAAAAATCTGGCACTTCAAAAAAAGAAACAAGAAATTATAAATAATTGGGTAAAGGAGAAAATTAAAGATACATACATAAAAATCCATAACCAATACAAAGATTGTGATTTTCAATACAATTGGTTAAAAAAATAACCAAATGTATTTACAGTTAAATTATATTTATTACTTTTAGCGAGCTATAAAAGAAAATACAAACCTTTAACGAAAAAAAATCGTTTAAAATTATAAAGAAATATGTCTGATGTTGCTGCTGTAAAAAAATTAGTAAACCAATATAAAACACTTAAAGAAGAAATTGCTAAAATTATCATTGGTCAAGAGGAAGCTGTTGACCATGTTTTATTGTCAATTTTTTCCGGAGGACATTCCTTTTTAGTTGGTGTTCCCGGATTAGCAAAAACCTTATTGGTAAACACCGTTGCACAAGGTTTGGGCTTGCAATTTAAACGCATTCAGTTTACACCTGATTTAATGCCAAGTGATATTATAGGAAGTGAAATTTTAGGTGAAGATCGCAAATTTCAATTTGTAAAAGGTCCTATTTTTTCCAACATTATTTTAGCCGATGAAATTAACCGGACACCTCCAAAAACGCAAGCTGCACTTTTAGAGGCAATGCAAGAAAAAACCGTTACCGTTGCCGGACATTCATACACTTTAGACAAACCGTTCTTTGTATTAGCAACACAAAATCCAATTGAGCAAGAAGGAACTTACCCGTTACCGGAAGCACAGTTAGACCGGTTTATGTTTTCCATATTTTTAGACTACCCAAGTTTTAACGAAGAAATTGCTATTGTAAAAGCAACAACATCAAATATAAATAATTCGGTAAATGCAATTTTAAATGCACAAGAAATATTGGATATCCAACAATTAATACGAAGAATTCCCGTAGCCGATAACGTAGTGGAATACGCTGTAAACCTCGTTGCTAAAACACGTCCTAAAAGTGAAAAAGCCTCCGAAATGGTTAAAAGATATATAGATTGGGGAGCAGGTCCAAGAGCATCTCAAAATCTTATTTTAGGAGCAAAAGCACATGCTGCCGTAAACGGGAAATATTCGCCGGATATTGAAGACGTACAAGCAGTAGCAAAAGGCATTTTACGTCATCGAATTGTTAAAAATTATAAAGCAGATGCCGAAGGAATAACAGAAGAAAATATTATTGAAGATTTGTTTTAATAAAATGATTTTAAAAACAGAATATCATCATTTTTATCAACCTTACCTAAATCAGGTTGACCTAAACAGTACTATTATTGATAATTTACAAGATAGTCTTAATGCTGTTTTTAACTTATTAGGAAATTTACCGGAAGAAAAAATAAATTACCGCTACGCTCCAAATAAATGGAGCATCAAACAATTGGTACAACATATTATTGATACAGAACGTGTTTTTTCTTATAGAGCTCTTGCTATTTCCAGGAAAGACAAAACAAACTTGCCCGGTTTTGATGAAAATGAATACGTTGCTAATGCCAATAACAATACAAATTTTACGGACTTACTGAAAGAATTTTCACTACTCAGAAAATCAAATATTGCAATGTTTAAAAATTTTACTCCTGAAATACTAGAACAAACAGGCAATGCTAATGATGCTAAAATTTCAGTAAGAGCTATTGGCTATATTATGAGCGGTCACGTACTCCATCATCTACAAATTATTGAAGAGAGGTATTTGTAATTTAATCATGCTAATTCTATTTTGTGTCTAAAAATTTTAACTTTTAAAATAATAATTCTTAAATTATTGGAAAAACTTAAAACTAAAATAAATTTCACAAATTCAATTAGAAATCAATTTAAAATAAGTGTTTTAATCGGGTTTTTTATTTTTTTTATACTAAAATTTATAAGTCCTTTTAATAGTAATGAGTTCCATTCCAGGCACAAAACCTTTTATTTATTAGGCTTTGGACTAATTACAACTATTTTATATTTTTTTCATAGTAATATAGAAACTTTATTTTATAGGAAAAATAAAAAAAATTGGACTGTCAAAAACGAAATTTTTTCACTATTTATTTTCTTCTTAATTTCAGGAACAATTATCTATCTTTATAACTATATATTTATTAATCAATACAAATATTCCTTTAAAAGTCATTGTGAATATCTCATAAAAAGAGTATTCGTTTTTATTCCAATAGTTTTACCATTTCTTGTATTTCTACGAAATTATTTTGGGGAATTAAATAAAGAAAAATTACACAATAAATATATAACCATTAAAGGATATAATAAAAAAGAAAAATTAAAAATTAAGGAAGATAAATTAAAATACATCAAGGCTTCCGAAAATTATATTATTATCGTTTTTCTTAATAAAGAAAAAGAAATTAAAACAATAATGTTTCGTAGCACATTATCAAATGTACATAAACAACTTCCTTTTTTAGAAAAATGCCATCGCTCTTATTTAGTAAACACGAAAAATATTAAGGAAATTAAGGGGAATTCTCAAAATGCAATTATTCTATTTAAAAATCACAATGCGAAAATACCACTTTCAAAAACTTTTTATAAAAAAATTCTTACAATAGTTAATAATAACTCCTAAATACAGTTATTATTTTGTCACTAATTTTAGTGTTTTATCACAAACTAATTCTATTATTAAATTAGAAAACTAAATTTGATTTCTCAATATTTTAATAAAAAAATTATGAAACTACTTATTATAGCCTTTTCAATTTTGAATCTAAGTTCGATTTTCGCACAAACTCATAAGAATGAAAATTATAAAACTGAAATAAATTTTGGTAACGGATTTATTGTAACCTCATTTTTAAAAGTAAAACAAAAAAAGAACAAAATTAGATTGACATCGCCTAAAAATTCAGATGTAAGACTGGTAGGTTTTTTAAAAGCAAAAACAGGGCGATTATTGGGTAAAAGCCCTAAAAAAGGGATTTTAGTAAGAATTAATGCTGTTCTAAAAAAAGATAGTTTATCAGGTTATATCTCAACGACATTACTCGATAAATTACAATTAAAAGGGAAACTAAAAAATGGCTTATTAACAGGTATAATTTACAAAAACAAAAAAATCGTTGGAAATATTAAAGGAAAAAAGAGCAAACAAACAAAAATAAAATACAGTCATTTGTATCAAAAAATAATAAAACTTACCGAACAAAATTTATTTTCACACGAATTTTTAAAATCGGATAAATGGAAAAAATATAAAAAAGAATTAAAAAAGAAATTAGATAAAGTCCAAGATGATATAGAATTATATATTGCCTTTAAAATGTTAAATTTCAAGCTTCCTTTTAGCCATTATTATTTGATTATACGAGAAAAATCAAATAAAAAGATGGATGAAATCAAGGAACAAGCAGTTGTTTACGAAAAGAAAAATGCAAATACCGATTATCTTAAAATTAAAAATTTTAGTACTTCTCAAAAAGAATTATCAATTATTTTACCCAAAATTTTAAAATCCAAACCCAATAATCTCATTATAGATTTAAGGGATAATCCGGGAGGTGGAATTGAGGCCGCTTTTGAATTTGGAAAATATTTCATAAGCAACAACTCAGAAATCGGATTTTTTGTTACTAATAAACTTCAATATACAGGATTCGATTATCAGTTGTTTAGAACTCTTCCAAAAGCAAAGCCTCAAACTACTATCGAATTTATTGAATACTTAAAACACAAAAAAGGAGCACAACTTGTTTTTGATAAGTCTAATATACCTACGTTTTCGGGACATCTTTATGTTTTAACCAATCGATACACAGGTAGTACTTGTGAACCTATTGTTTATATACTAAAAAAGAGTAAAACAGCAACAATTATCGGAGAAAAAACAGCAGGAGCAATGCTAAGTGGTACTTCGTTTAATCTTTCCGATAAATACAACCTTTTCATACCAATAGCAGATTTTTATACTCGAGATGGTGTTCGTCTCGAAGGACTTGGTGTTACTCCTGATATTATTACAAAATCAGATGAAGCCTTGAATAAAACATTAGAAATTATAAAGAAAAATAAATAGCACATAAATCCACCACATTAATACAAGTTGTTTAATTAATCCCTAAAAATAAACACCTAAAAACTGCCATTTATTAACATTAGAATACACAAGTGCCGGAGCAGGAATTTTAATAAAATTAACCGTATTAAAAAGTAATTTTAAAAATTTTGATTTGGTTTTGATTTTCGTCAAATCCACATCTAACGAAAGATAAAACTGACGGTAACGGTTGTCCATTGGAATATTATTTCCGTGTAACATTCCTTCTGCTCCGTAGCCAAAAGCCACATTTAACCATTTAGGGAATTTACTTTTTTTGTTAAAAGACCAAATATTAACCGATAACCAATAGGTTTGCCCGTTATAATCTTTTAAAGTTTGTTCCATAAAATTAGCACCTAACAAATCCGGATTTTGAAATGCATAATCGGTTTGGTGAAAGGAATATTTTAATAAAATACGTTGTTCATTCCATAACAATTCTTGACCTACCAACAAACCGGTACCCGATAAATTTGCCAACATATCACCTGTTGAAAACCCCCATTCTTTTGAAAATCCGTCCATTACCTCAACCGTAGTTAAAAAAACAAAACCTAAACTACTTCCAAACAACAATTGATTTTTTTTAGATTCACCTGACCAATCCAGTAATTCCATTCCGATTTTACCAACATAATACGAAGTCATCATATGTCCAATTTTATCCATCTGCAACCATTCTTTATTATCATTAATTGTATGAAAATGGCTTCTTGGATATTTTGCATACCACAATTGGTTTAGACCAAGCATCGAAACACCATAAGTTGTTAAACCGGAATACAACAAAACCTTTCTTTTTTGTATGTTTAAGCTGTCCGATTTTTTAAAAAAAGGATTGTTTTGTGCATAAAAAATTTGAGAAACAACTAAAAATAATATAACTACACGGTATTTCATTAATTTTTAGGAGCTTTATCTTTATGTTTAAATCTACGGTGCGACCACATATAAAATTCCGGTTTTTCTTTAATTTGCTGTTCTACATTATCTAAAAACATATCGGTAATTTCATAATCTTGATAATTTTTTGGGTTCTTCGTTAACACTTTAAACTCTGTTTCATAAAATCCGCGTTTTATTTTTTTAGTCTTCATCATAACAACCGCAAAATCATTTCTTTTCGCCAAATATTCGGCACCTGTATGCACAGGAACTTTAACCCCAAAAAAGGCTCGCCAATAACGTGTTTTATAAACCATTGGTGATTGATCGCTTAACAAACCGTAAATTGCGGTAATATTCTTTTTTTTATTTTCTTCTAAAAATGTAATCAATCTTCCGGTTGTTTGCAAAGCTGTACCAAATCTACCTCTGGATTTACGGATGACCTTATCAAAATATTTGTTCTGAATACGACTATAAGCAGCAACTCCCAAACAATCTACATAGGTATTTAGAATAAAAATCCACTCCCAATTTGCATAATGTGAACCCATTAAAATAATACTCTGTCCATTATTTACAATATTTTGAATTACCTCAATATTTTTAAACGTATATCGGTTTTTAAGGTTTTTTTCCGAAATGGTAAACGATTTTAACATTTCAATAAAAATATCGATAAAATGACGGTAAAATTTCTTCTGAATTTTAATAATTTCCTTTTCATCTTTATCCGGAAAAGCTATTTTTAAATTATTATTTACAACCTCTTTGCGATAACCAAATACATAATAAACCAAATAATAAAAAAAATCGGATATTTTATAAAGAACCGGTAAAGGCAAAATTGAAAAGAACCAAATTATTGGATATACTAATAAAAAAAGGAGTAATTGCATTCTTAAAATTTTAAGCAAATATCGGATTTTTAATTTTATATTTGTATAATCTAAATAAAAATATAATGGATATCATTACACTAATTATTATTGGTATTACCGCAGCTATATCGTATAAAGGTTTTAACGATAGAGACTTTTTTGACAAATATAAATTTAATATAAGTGCTATAAAACGAGGCGAAAAAATACGATTTCTTTCTGCAGGGTTTTTACATGCAGATATGATGCATCTTATCTTTAATATGCTAACCTTATACTTCTTTGCAAATTATATTATCTTCCATTTAGGTCGTATTAATTTTGTAATTATTTATTTAGGAAGTTTGCTTGCCGGAAATTTAATTACGTATTATTTTCACAAAAATCAACCAAATTACAGTGCTATTGGAGCTTCGGGAGCTGTAATGGGAATTTTATACAGTGCCATTTTAATTAATCCACATATCACATTAGGTCTTTTTGGAATTATTCCGATTCCGGGATTTGTCTTTGCAATAGGTTATTTGGTTTATTCTATTTACGGTATGAAAAACAGTATTGGTAATATAGGTCATACGGCTCATCTTGGAGGAGCAATTGCAGGTTATTTACTAACTATTTTATTGTATCCGCAAGTTTTAGAAACCAGTAGAACTATGGTAATTGTCTTGGCGATACCTATAATTTTAATTTACGTTTTTAGAGATAAGATAAAACTATAACTAAAAAATCTCCGCTAGCATACATCGCACACTGCCACCACCAAATTTTTCGATTGTTGGTATGGAAACACTTACAATTTTACCAAATTTTTCCAATTGTAAAATTTGCACTTCCGTAAGTGATTTTTTTGCCCGATTGCTCATTACGATAATATCGGAATTATTTCCCTTTAACAAAAGTGTGTTTCCTGCAAAACTAGCGATTTGATCTTCTGTTAATTTAATAATTTCCTTACCGGAATTTTTTAACGAAAGTAACACCTTTTCTCGTTCTGACAAATCATCAATTGCATCTAAACAAATCATGGCATAATCTGTACCAATACTCATCATTACATTTGTGTGATAAATTGGTTTTCTATAATTTTCAACTGTTTGGAAAGATGTAAAAGTAACAGGTTTATACTTATTTTCACTACAAAATTGCATAAAAAGAGATTTATCGGCACGAGATGATAAAGAACAATATGCAACATTATTTTTTCTGTCTAATACCATTGCTCCTGTGCCTTCTAAAAATTTATTTTCAGTTTCAAAGGATGTATAATCAATAATTTTACGGTACTTAAATCCGGATAAAGCAATTGTATCTAAAATATCCAAACGCCTTTCTTTACGTCTATTTTCGGCAAGCATCGGATACAAAACTACTTTTTCGTTTCTATGAAAAGAAATCCAATTATTAGGGAATATCGCATCAGGCGTAAAAGGCGATATGGTATCTTTAATTGAAATTACTTGTATTCCGTTAGATTGTAATATTTCTTTTAAACCTAAAAATTCCTCCAAAGCAAATTGCTGTACATGTTTTGAAGGAATTGTATCATCTTGTTTTTGATAATAATTTGATTTAACGGTTTCTTCATTCATCTGAAAAGAAACTGGTTCAATCATCAAAACAGTATTCGTTACAAAATTTTTATGCATCAATATTTGTATTGTAAACTTTTTCAGTAACCGTTTCCAAAATATCAAAAGCGGTTTCAGCCATAACATTTCCTTTGATATCTAATAACGGATTTACCTCTACAAACTCAATACAAACTACTTTTTTCGAATCAATAATACGCTTTGTAATATCCTTTATTTCTTGCGGATCAAAGCCTTTTGGCACAGGTGTTCCGGTTCCGTAAGAAACCATATCGCAATCCATACTATCTACATCAAAAGAAATATAAATCACATCGCAATTTTTTAATTTGTCTAATGCTTCATCTACGCAAACATCTAAACCGCGATAACGAACTTCTGCAACTTTATAATTTCTAATATTATATTTTTCAATTTGTGCATCCTCAGGAGCTTCAGTATCTCGAACACCAAAATAAACCAAATCTTCCGGCAATAATTTCTGCACAGGTATTTCAATATTTTTCATTCTCTCCCACAACTCTGCCGTATCTCTAGAAACTTCATTTACCTGATAATCTAAATTATCATCCGCAATAGCAGCTGCCAAAGGCATACCGTGAATATTTCCGGAAGGCGAAGTATATGGCGAATGAATATCTGCATGTGCATCAATCCAAATTACACCAACACGCTGTCGCGGAAAAGCCGCTTTTACTCCACTTATACTTCCTAATGCAGAAGAATGATCACCGGACAAAACAATGGGAAATCTCTTTTCCTGCAAGTTAACTTTAACATGATTTGCCACTCTAATACATTGTGTTAAAACACTATCTATTCTTTTTGCAAACGAATTATTTACTTTGTTATAAATGGATTCATTTTCGGTTACTACATCTTCATGAGCAAATTTATTAAAATAATCATTTTGTGCATTTATTGCAGCAATTTCAATGGCATCGACTCCTAAATCGGAACCTCTTGTTCCTGCACCAATATCGGATCTATTCTTAATTAATCTAATAGATTTCATAATATATTGTTTAAACCAAAGACTGCCTTACGACAGTCTTTTTGTTTTATTAATTTATCTTTTATTTATCGGTACAAACTTACGTAATTTTTCTCCTACGTATAATTGTCTTGGTCTTCCGATAGGTTCATTATTTAAACGCATTTCACGCCACTGGGCAATCCATCCCGGCAATCTACCAATAGCAAACATTACGGTAAACATTTCGGTAGGAATACCTAATGCTCTATAAATTATACCGGAATAAAAATCTACATTTGGATATAATTTACGTTTCACGAAATACTCATCTTGTAAAGCTACTTTTTCCAACTTTTTAGCAATTTCCAAAATAGGATCTTCAATACCTAAATCAGCTAAAACTTCATCTGCCGATTTTTTAATAATTCTCGCTCTAGGATCAAAATTTTTATATACACGATGACCAAATCCCATTAAACGGAAAGAATCATTTTTATCTTTTGCTTTATTGATGTATTTTTCTACGTCACCACCATCTTTAGCAATATCTTCCAACATTTCAATTACAGCTTGATTTGCACCTCCATGTAATGGTCCCCAAAGAGCGGAAACACCTGCCGAGATAGAAGCAAACATACCAGCATGCGAAGAACCAACCAGACGCACCGTAGAAGTAGAACAGTTTTGCTCATGATCTTCATGTAAAATCAATAATTGGTCCAATGCGTTTACAACTATTGGATTAGGTTTATATGGTTCAGTTGGAATTTTAAACATCATTTCCAAAATATTTTCGATATATCCAACTTGATTGTTGGCATAATTTAGTGGTTCTCCTAAATTCTTTTTGTGTGCCCAAGCTGCAAGTACCGGAATTTTAGCTAAGGTTTTACAAATTGCCTGATACATTTCTTCTTCATCTTCTATATTAACAGACTGCGGATTAAAAGCAGTCAAAGCAGAAGTTAACGAAGATAAAATACCCATTGGATGTGCACTTTTAGGAAAACCATCAATAATGTCTTTCATTTCTTCATTAATCATGGTGTAAGACTTGATTGTTTTTATAAACTTATCAAATTCTATTTTTGTTGGTAATTCACCAAAAATAATTAAATATGCTACTTCTAAAAAAGTAGAATTTTCGGCTAAATCTTCTAAAGCATAACCTCTATATCGTAAAATTCCTTTTTCACCATCTAAAAAAGTAATTTTACTTTTACAAGAACCGGTATTTTTAAAACCTGGATCTAATGTAATTAAACCTCCTGTTAATACTCTTAATTTTTTGATATCGATGGCTTTTTCACCTTCGGTACCTATTTCAATCGGCAATTCTATTCGCTCACCATTTACCTCAATTATTGCTTTATCTGACATAATTTTATTTTTTAATATTCTCTAATAATTCGGCTACTAATTTACAATTTTTTAGGCAATCTGTAAAGCTAAAATATTGTTTTTTATCAACCGTAAATATGAAAAAAGCTGTTGTTAAAACAACAGCTTTTAGCTTTATTCCTGATTGTGTATTAACCCGAAAAACTACATTTTAATTTTAAACGCATTTTCTTTTGGAAAAAAAGCAGTTTCACCTAATTCTTCTTCAATACGTAACAATTGATTGTATTTTGCTATTCTATCAGTTCTTGAAGCGGAACCGGTTTTTATTTGTCCGGTATTTAATGCTACTGCTAAATCAGAAATTGTAGTATCTTCGGTTTCACCGGAACGATGCGAGATAACACAGGTAAATCCGGCATTTTGTGCCATATTAACAGCAGCAATGGTTTCGGTTAAAGTACCTATTTGATTTAATTTAATTAAAATGGAATTTGCTGCGTGTTCTTTAATTCCTCTTTCTAATAATTTAACATTGGTAACAAATAAATCATCTCCTACGATTTGCACTTTATCACCAATTTTAGCGGTTAAGTATTTCCATCCTTCCCAATCATTTTCGTCCATTCCGTCTTCAATAGAAATTATAGGGTATTTACCGGATAATTCAGCCAAATAATCAGCTTGTTCTTCTGATGTTAAAATACGTCCTTTTTTTCCTTCAAATTTAGTGTAATCATATTTCCCATCTACATAAAATTCAGATGCAGCACAATCTAAAGCCAATAATACTTCTTTTTTTGGTTGATAGCCTGCTTTTTCAATTGCTTTTAAAATGGTTTCAATAGCATCTTCTGTTCCGACAAAATTTGGGGCAAAACCGCCTTCATCGCCAACAGCAGTACTTAAACCTCTATCGTGTAATATTTTTTTAAGGTGATGAAAAATTTCGGTTCCCATTTTAATGGCTTCCGAAAAATTATTCGCTCCAACAGGCATAATCATAAACTCCTGAAAAGCAATTGGTGCATCTGAGTGCGAACCACCATTTATAATATTCATCATAGGTACAGGTAAAGTATTTGCACTTACACCTCCGATATAACGATATAACGGCATCCCTAATTCATTAGCTGCTGCTTTTGCAATTGCTAAAGAAACACCTAAAATGGCATTTGCTCCTAAAACGGATTTATTCTCTGTTCCATCAAGTTCAATCATTAAATCGTCGATGGCATTTTGCTCAAAAACGGAAACTCCGATTAATTGATCTGCAATAATATTATTTACATTGGAAACTGCATTTTTTACACCTTTTCCCATGTAATCTTTTCCGCCATCACGAAGTTCTACTGCTTCATGCTCTCCTGTGGATGCTCCTGAAGGAACAGCGGCTCTTCCTAACACTCCGGTTTCTGTTAATACATCTACTTCTATTGTTGGATTCCCTCTGGAATCAAATATTTGTCTTGCGTGAATATCTACAATTACACTCATAATATTTTAATTTAAAATTTTGTTTTTATGTTCTTTTATTCGTTGTATAAATTCATCAAATAAATAAGATGAATCATGTGGCCCGGGACTTGCCTCAGGATGATATTGTACCGAGAAACAATTTTTATTTTTCATTTGCATTCCTGCAAGAGTTGCATCATTTAAATGCTCGTGTGTCATTTCAAAATCCGGATGTTTCATAACTTGTTCTTTATTAACAACAAAACCGTGGTTTTGCGAAGTAATCTCAGCTTTACCTGATTTTAAATTCTTTACAGGATGATTAATTCCACGATGTCCGTTATGCATTTTATACGTTTCTATTCCGTTTGCAAGAGCAATAATTTGATGCCCTAAACAAATACCAAATAATGGCAAATCTTCTTCTATAATATCCTTAGCTAACTTTTGTGCTTCTTTCAATGGATTTGGATCTCCGGGTCCATTAGATAAAAAATATCCATCAGGGTTAAAATTTTTCATTTCAGAAAGTGTGGCATTATATGGAAAAACCTTTACATAACAATCTCTTTGTATAAAGTTTCTAAGAATATTTTGTTTGATACCAATATCCAAAGCAGCAATTTTGTATTTGGCTTCTGAATTTCCGACAAAATACGGCTCTTTGGTAGATACTTTTGAAGCCAATTCCAAACCTTCCATTGATGGTAACTCAGCTAATTGTTTTGTTAAATTGTCAATGTCTAAATCTGTAGAAATTATGGCATTCATTGCCCCTTTTTCTCTAATATATCTAACCAATGCTCGTGTATCAACATTTTCAACCGCAACAATTTTATTTTTAAATAGAAAATTATATAAAGAATCTGTTGCTTTAAAAGAGGAATATGATTGGCTAAAATTACGACAAATCAATCCGGATATTTGAACCTTATCGGATTCATTTTCCATTTTATTTACACCATAATTACCAATATGTACATTAGTAGTTACCATTAATTGACCGGAATAAGAAGGATCTGTAAAAATCTCTTGGTAACCTGTCATACCTGTATTGAAACAAATTTCACCATTGGCTGTTCCTTCGATACCAATAGAAGTTCCGTAAAAAGTTGTGCCATCTTCTAATAAAATTACGGCTTTTTTAGATGTATTGGTCATGGAGAAAATTTATAATTGTTGTGTTGTAAATCGATATAGCAAAAATAAAAAAAGATAAGCTATTTTATAGCTTATCTTTTTAATTAATTTATGTTGTAAAATAACATTACTCTTCTTCTTTAGAGTTAACAGGTGCTGTTTGTGCAGTTTGTGCTTTGTTACCACCACGTCTTCTTCTGCTTTTCTTTTTCTTCTTAGCGTTAGGATTATATACTTCATTATAATCTACCAATTCGATTAAAGCCATGTCTGCATTATCACCTTGACGATTACCAAGTTTTATAATACGTAAGTAACCTCCCGGTCTATCTGCAACTTTTACAGCTACATCTCTAAAAAGTTCGGATACAATTTCTTTACGTTTTAAATATTTAAAAACAATACGTCTGTTGTGTGTTGTATCTTCTTTTGATTTTGTAATTAAAGGCTCTAAATATTGTCTTACAGCTTTTGCTTTTGCTATGGTTGTATTAATACGTTTATGTTCAATAATAGAACATGCCATATTAGATAACATCGCTTTTCTGTGTGCCTTTTTTCTACTTAAATGATTAAATTTTTTACCGTGTCTCATTTTGATTTATGCTTTATGATTTAGGATTTGTATTAAAAAATACATTCTAAAATCAAAATATTATTCTTTATCTAATTTATATTTACTTAAATCCATTCCGAAAGTTAAACCTTTCATGTTTACCAATTCATCTAATTCGGTAAGTGATTTTTTACCAAAATTACGGAACTTCATCAAGTCATTTTTATTAAAAGAAACTAAGTCTCCTAATGTATCTACCTCTGCAGCTTTTAAACAGTTTAATGCTCTTACAGATAAATCAAGGTCTGTTAATCTTGTTTTAAGTAACTGACGCATGTGTAATGATTCTTCATCATAAGATTCTGTTTGTGCTTTTTCATCAACTTCTAAAGTAATACGCTCATCAGAGAAAAGCATAAAATGATGAATTAAGATTTTAGCAGCTTCTGTTAATGCATTTTGCGGTGTGATAGAACCATCGGTCTCTACATCAAAAACAAGTTTTTCGTAATCTGTTTTTTGCTCTACACGATAATTTTCAATTGCATATTTAACATTTTTGATAGGTGTATAAATGGAATCAATTGCAATTGTTCCTAAAGGAGCAGTTACTTTTTTGTTTTCATCTGCTAAAACAAAACCACGACCTTTTTCGATAGTAATTTCAATATCTAGTTTTACAGATTTATCCATATTACAAATTACCAAATCGGGATTTAACACTTGAAATCCTGAAATGAAATTTTGAAAATCACCGGCTGTTAATTGCTCTTGACCTTTTACAGAAATATTGACAGTTTCATTATTTATGTCTTCTATTTGTTGTTTAAAACGAATTTGTTTTAAATTTAAAATAATCTCTGTTACATCTTCGATAACACCTTTTATTGTAGAGAACTCGTGATCTACTCCTTCAATACGTAAAGATGTTATAGCAAATCCTTCTAAAGAAGAGAGTAAAACTCTTCTTAATGCATTTCCTACTGTCAAACCAAAACCAGGTTCTAAAGGTCTGAATTCAAATCTGCCTTTAAAATCATCTGATTCAACTAAAATAAGTTTATCTGGTTTTTGAAAATTTAAAATTGCCATAAATTTATCTTTATTATTTATTATTTAGAGTATAATTCTACAATAAATTGTTCATTAATATTTTCAGGTATCTGAATTCTTTCCGGTACTTTAACAAATGTTCCGGTCATCGTATCTTGATTAAAGTTTAACCAATCGTAAACTGTATTGTCGTTATTTAAAGAATTTTGAATAGCGATAAGTGATTTAGATTTTTCTCTAACGCCAATTACATCACCTTCTTGTAAAGAATAAGATGGAATATTTACGATTTCGCCATTTACAGTAATATGTCTATGAGAAACTAATTGACGAGCAGCACTTCTTGTTGGTGCAATACCCATTCTAAATACAACATTATCTAGTCTGGATTCACATAATTGCAAAAGAATCTCACCTGTAATTCCTGAAGAACCGGAAGCTTTTTTAAATAAATTACGGAATTGTCTTTCTAAGATACCGTATGTATATTTTGCTTTTTGTTTTTCTTGTAACTGCATAGCGTATTCAGATTTTTTACCTCTACGTCTATTGTTACCATGTTGTCCTGGAGGATAATTTCTTTTTTCAAAAGATTTATCTTCTCCAAAAATTGCCTCACCAAATTTACGTGCAATTTTAGTTTTTGGTCCTGTATATCTTGCCATTTTTAATTTATTTTTTTAAAGGGATTATGAATTAAGGCTTGTCCTTCGATAATCTAATTCCTTTAAGGATATTTATAATATAATTAATAAAAGCAAACAAAATTAAGTTGTATGCTTTTAAATTTAAAATTGAATTAAACTCTTCTACGTTTCGGAGGTCTACATCCGTTATGTGGTATTGGTGTTACATCAATAATTTCAGTAACTTCGATACCATTGTTATGTAAAGTACGAATAGCAGATTCTCTACCATTACCCGGTCCTTTTACATATACTTTAACTTTTCTTAAACCGGCTTCATGAGCTACTTTAGCACAATCTTCAGCTGCAGTTTGAGCAGCATAAGGAGTGTTTTTCTTAGAACCTCTAAAACCTTGTTTACCTGCAGAAGACCATGCAATAACATCACCATTCTTGTTTGTTAAAGAAATAATAATATTATTAAATGAAGCATGAATATGAGCCTCACCGGTTGATTCAACATTAACTTTACGTTTTTTATTTACTTTTGCCATATTAAATTGTGGATTTAAAATTTACGATAATACTAATACTATCGAAATTGTCATCTATCTAGTTGCTTTTTTATTAGCTACAGTTTTTCTTTTACCTTTTCTAGTTCTAGAATTGTTTTTTGTACGTTGCCCTCTTAAAGGTAAACCGGCACGATGACGAATTCCTCTGTAACATCCGATATCCATCAAACGTTTAATATTCATTTGAATTTCAGAACGCAATTCACCTTCAATAGTGAAATTACCTACATTCTCACGAATTTTTGAAATTTGCTCATCAGTCCAATCTTGAACTTTAATGTTTTCATCTACTCCTGCATCAGCTAAAATCTGTTTAGCTCTGCTTCTCCCAATACCAAATATATAAGTTAAAGCGATAACGCCTCTTTTATTTCTTGGGATGTCAATACCTGCTATTCTTGCCATAATTTACCCTTGTCTTTGTTTAAATCTAGGATTTTTTTTGTTAATAACGTATAATCTACCTTTTCTACGCACAATCTTACAATCTGCGCTTCTTTTTTTTATGGATGCTCTTACTTTCATCTTATTGTTTGTGTTTAAAAATTTTGTTTTGCAACAAAAACTTCATTTTTAAATATTTGGTTTGCAAAATTACAAAAAATATTTAATTAACAGCTTTTTATTTGCATTAATATCTATAAGTAATTCTTGCTATGGATAAGTCATAAGGGCTCATCTCTAATTTAACACGATCACCTGGTAATAACTTAATATAGAATTTGCGCATTTTTCCGGAGATATGAGCTGTTACTACATGTCCGTTTTCTAATTCCACACGAAACATTGCATTTGATAATGCTTGTGTGATAACGCCATCTTGTTCTATTGCCGGTTGTTTAGCCATAATTTATGAAATTGATGTTCTTTTCTTTCCTGTTTTCATTAAACTATCATAGTGACTGTTTAATAAGTATGCTTGAATTTGTTGAATTGTATCAATAGCAACACCAACCAAAATAATTAATGATGTTCCTCCATAAAACATCGCCCAACTAGGTTGTACGCCTAATTTAACAATGAACGCAGGAAGTATTGCTAATAAAACCAAGAATATAGATCCAGGTAAGGTTATTCTAGATAAAATTCTATCTAAGTATTCTGCCGTTTCTGTTCCAGGTTTAACTCCCGGAATAAATCCTCCTGATCTTTTTAAATCATCAGCCATTTTATTAGTGTTAATTGTTATTGCAGTATAGAAAAAACCAAAAATGATAATCAATAAACCAAATAACAAATTATACTGCCAACTAAACATATCTGTAAATTTAGAACCAAAAGAAGCTAATGCTTCATTTTGAGAAGTACGTAACATTGCCGGAACAAACATTAAAGCTTGTGCAAAAATGATTGGCATAACACCGGCAGAGTTTAGTTTTAATGGAATATAATCTCTAGCTCCACCTAAATCACCAATATTTCCTATTACGGTTCTTCGAGCATATTTTACGGCTATTTTTCGTACGGCAGTTACCAAATAAATAGCAGCCATAATTACAACAAACCATAATATGATTTCAATTAGAATCATCATTAATCCTCCATTACCGGATTTTAATTTAGATGCAACTTCTTGAACAATTGCCATAGGCAAACGTGCAATAATACCAATGGTAATCAATAAAGAAATACCATTACCAATACCTTTTTCAGTGATACGCTCACCTAACCACATTGCAAAAACAGTACCCGTAGTTAATAATAATATAGATGAGAACCAAAATTTTGGACCATGACCTAACAAGTAAGCAGATTCAGGTACACCTAAACTTGGTAAACTATAAATAAATGTTGGAGCTTGAAAAATTAAAATTACAATTGTTAACCATCTGGTTATCTGTGTTATTTTCTTATTTCCACTTTCTCCTTCATTACGTAACTTTTGTAAATACGGAATTGCAATTCCCATTAATTGTACTACAATAGAAGCTGAAATATAAGGCATAATTCCAAGTGCCATAATAGATACACGGGCAAATGCACCACCTGTAAACATGTTTAACACTCCTAATAAACCTCCACCTCCAACTTTAGATTGAATTCCGGATAATTGAGTTGCATCAATCCCTGGTAAAGTAACGTGTGCACCAAAACGGTACACTACCATTAAACCCAGGGTTAATAGAATTTTATTTCTAAGCTCCTCAATTTTCCAAATATCTTTTATGCTACTTATAAAATTTTTCATCTTCAAAAAGTATAATTTATAGTGTTACTGCTTTACCACCAGCTTTTTCAATAGCTTCTTTAGCAGTAGCAGTAAACTTGTGTACCGTAATTTCTAATTTTGCTTTAAGTTCTCCACGACCTAATATTTTTACAAGGTCATTTTTTCTTGCTAATTTAGTTGCTACAAGTACTTCCATATTAACAACATCTTTAATTTTTCCGTTATCTACAAATTCTTGTAGTTTGTCTAAATTAATTCCGTTGTATTCTTTACGGTTAATATTTGTAAAACCAAATTTAGGTACACGTCTTTGTAAAGGCATTTGACCTCCTTCAAATCCAATTTTTTGTGAATATCCTGAACGAGATTTTTGTCCTTTATGTCCTCTGGTAGATGTCCCTCCTTTACCGGATCCTTCACCTCTACCAATTCTTTTTCTTGTCTTTACAGAGCCTTTTGCAGGTCTTAAGTTATTTAATTGCATAACTATTATATTATTTAACTTCCTCTACGGAAACTAGATGATTAACTGTTTTTACCATTCCTAAAATCGAAGGTGTTGCTTCATGAACAACAACTTGATTCATTTTCTTTAATCCTAAAGCAGCTAAAGTTTGCTTTTGATTTTTAGGTCTTCTTATCGGACTCTTTACTTGCTTAATTTGTATTTTTTTCATCACTTCTGTGTTTTAAAGATTAACCGTTAAATACTTTATTTAAAGAAATACCTCTTTGTTTAGCAATAATATTAGCATCTCTCATTTGTAATAAAGCATCAAAAGTTGCTTTAACCACATTGTGCGGATTCGAAGATCCTTGTGATTTAGATAATACATCATGTACACCTACAGACTCTAATACGGCACGTACAGCTCCACCGGCGATAACTCCGGTACCATGTGATGCAGGTTTTAAGAATACTCTTGCTCCACCAAATTTTCCTTTTTGTTCATGCGGAATTGTTTGTTTGTGAATAGGAATTCGAACTAAATTCTTTTTAGCATCTTCAATTGCCTTAGCAATCGCAGAGGTTACATCTTTAGATTTACCCAAACCATGACCTATTACACCATCTCCATTACCAACTACAACAATTGCAGAAAACCCAAAAGTTCTACCTCCTTTTGTTACTTTGGTAACTCTCTGAACACCTACTAAGTGATCTTTTAATTCTAAACCACTAGGTTTTACTCTTTCTATATTTGAATATTTTTTGTACATCGTGTAATATTAAAATTTTAAACCACCTTCTCTTGCTCCTTCAGCAAATGCTTTTACTCTACCATGGTATAAATAACCATTTCTATCAAAAGAACAAGTTTCAATACCTTTTTTTAATGCTTTTTCAGCTAATAACTTTCCTAATTGCGTTGCCATTTCGGTTTTATTACCGGAAACTTTATCTTCTTTTGATTTAGATGAAACAGATACTAGTGTTACACCTTTTAAATCATCAATTAGTTGTGCATCCATGCCTTTATTACTTCTAAAAATAGATAATCTAGGTCTTGTAGCAGTACCAGAAACATGCTTTCTGATTCTTCTTTTTATACGTAATCTACGTTCTAACTTTGTTAATGCCATTTCTTTTTAAATTTTAGGTTATCTTTTAGAAAATTCTAAAATTAACACTAATTTATAAATTATGCAGTTTTACCTGCTTTTCTTCTTAATACTTCTCCTAAAAATTTAACACCTTTTCCTTTGTATGGTTCCGGTCTTCTGTAAGAGCGAATCTTAGCTACCACTTCTCCTAACAATTGCTTATCAAAAGAAGATAATTTAATAATTGGATTTTTACCTTTAACAGACTCTGTTTCAACTTTAACTTCAGGAGCAATTAACATCGTAATAGTATGTGAATATCCTAAAGCCAAATCTAAAACCTGACCTTGATTAGATGCACGATAACCTACACCTACCAATTCTAATTCTTTTGTCCATGCTTTGGATACACCAATTATCATATTGTAAAGCAAAGAGCGGTATAAACCGTGTTTTGCTTTATGTGCTTTTGATTCTGATGGTCTTTCCAATGTAATTACACCATCCTCAATTTTAATCGCTATCTCACTAAATTCTTGAGTTAACTCGCCTAGTTTTCCCTTAACGGTAACGATATTATCTTTAATATCTACTGTTGTACCATCGGGAATTGTTATTGGGCTTTTACCTATTCTTGACATTTTTCTAAATTTATTAGATTAATAAACGTAACATAAAACTTCTCCACCAACGTTTTCTTGTCTTGCTTTTTTATTTGTCATTACACCTTTTGATGTAGAAACAATAGCAATACCTAAGCCGTTTAAAACTCTTGGCATTTCGCCGGAGCCAACATACTTACGTAAACCCGGTTTACTGATACGTTCTAATTTTTTAATAACTGGTTTTTTGGTAACATTATCATATTTTAATGCTATTTTGATGGTACCTTGCACGGTATCATCATCAAATTTATAGCTTAAAATATATCCTTGATCAAAAAGGATTTTTGTTATCTCTTTTTTAAGATTAGAAGCTGGTATAGTAACCACTCTATGCCCTGCATTAGCGGCATTTCTAATTCTTGTTAAGTAATCTGATATTGGATCTGTAATCATTTTATCTAAATTTCGATTTTGGTTTTCATAAAATTATGAACCTTAAATCATTAATATTTAATTTTATTTGTTGGTTTACCAACTAGCTTTTTTAACTCCCGGTATTAAACCTTGGTTTGCCATTTCTCTAAAAGTAACACGACTTAACCCAAAAACACGCATATAACCTCTTGGTCTACCTGTTAATTTACAACGATTGTGTAAACGTACCGGAGATGCATTTTTTGGTAATCTTTGCAATGCTTCATAATCTCCTGCTTCTTTTAAAGCTTTTCTTTTTGCAGCATATTTAGCAACTATTCTTTCTCTTTTTCTCTCACGAGCTTTCATTGATTCTTTAGCCATATCTTAATTCTTTTTGAAAGGTAAACCTAATTCTTTTAATAGTGATTTTGCTTCTTTATCTGTAGGAGCAGAAGTTACAAAAGTAATATCCATCCCGGAGATTTTATTGATTTTATCAATTTCAATTTCAGGGAAAATAATTTGCTCTTTAATCCCTAAGTTGTAGTTTCCTCTACCATCAAAACCAGTAGCTTTAACTCCTTTGAAATCTCTTACACGAGGTAAAGACGCGGTTACCAAACGATCTAAAAATTCATACATTCTATCACCTCTTAGAGTAACTTTTGCTCCAATCGGCATTCCTTTACGCAATTTAAAGGTAGCAATATCTTTTTTAGAAATTGTAGATAAGGCTTTTTGACCTGAAATCATTGTAAGTTCTTCAACAGCGTAATCAATTAATTTTTTATCAGCAACTGCGGCACCAACTCCTTTACTAATTACAATTTTTTGCAATTTAGGAATTTGCATTACATTTTTATAACCAAACTCTTCCATTAAGGTTTTTTTGATTCGGTTATTATATTCTTCTTTTAGTCTAGGAATATTCATATCTATATAACTTCGTTAGATTTTTTAGAGTAACGTACTTTTTTATCACCATCCTTACGAAAACCTACACGAGTAACTTTACCGTTTTCTAACAACATAAGATTAGAAATATGGATTGGTGCTTCAAATTTACTAATTCCACCTTGTGGATTTTGAGCACTTGGTTTAACATGCTTGGATACCATGTTAACACCTTCTACTATGGCACGATCAGTTTTGGTTAAAATCTTCACGATTTTTCCTTCGGCACCTTTATTTGCACCTGCAATTACCTTAACTGTATCTCCTGTTTTTAATTTAAATTTTTTCATTTTTCTGTATATTAAAGTACTTCCGGAGCTAATGAAACAATTTTCATAAATTTCTTATCTCGTAATTCTCTAGCTACCGGTCCAAAAACACGAGTTCCTTTCATTTCACCGGAGTTAGCATCTAAAAGTACACAAGCATTATCGTCAAAACGGATATAAGATCCATCTTTTCTTCTAATTTCTTTTTTGGTTCTTACTACAACCGCTTTAGATACTTGTCCTTTTTTCATGGTTCCGTTTGGAGTAGCTTGCTTAACAGAAACAACAATTTTGTCTCCAATTGAAGCGTAGCGTTTTTTAGTACCTCCAAGCACTCTAATAACAAGAACTTCTTTAGCTCCTGTATTATCTGCAACTTTTAATCTTGATTCTTGTTGTAACATATTATTTAGCTCTTTCTAAAATTTCTACTAATCTCCAACGTTTCGTTTTACTTAAAGGTCGAGTTTCCATTATTCTAACTTTATCACCTATATTGCAATCATTTTTTTCATCATGTGCAATATATTTTTTAGTTTTCAATACGAATTTACCGTACATTGGGTGTTTTACTCTTTTTACCTCAGATACCACTATGGATTTTTCCATTTTGTTACTGGATACCACACCGATTCTTTCTTTTCTAAGATTTCTTTTTTCCATCTTTATATTTTGAAATACTAATCTCTATTATTTATTTCTGTTGCTAATCTTGCAATAGTTCTTCTCATCTCTCTTAAATGTAACGGATTTTCAAGAGGTGATATAGTATGTTTCATTTTTAAATCTACATACTCTTTACGTAGTCCATCTACCTTTTCTTCTAGTTCTTCGATAGATAATTTTGTTATTTCTGTCTGTTTCATTTTCTAAATAAATTAAACGTTAGCATAATCACGTGCAACAATAAACTTTGTTTTTACAGGTAATTTTTGAGCTGCTAAACGCAAAGCTTCCTTTGCAATTTCTTGCGAAACACCACCTATTTCGAACATGATACGACCTGGTTTTACTACTGCAACGAAATATTCCGGTGCTCCTTTCCCTTTACCCATACGTACCTCTAAAGGTTTTTTCGTAATTGGTTTATCCGGGAAAATTCTAATCCAAAGTTGCCCTTGTCTTTTCATATATCTTGTAGCTGCAATACGAGCTGCTTCTATTTGTCTAGACGTAATTAAATCTTGATCTAAGGCTTTAATTCCAAACATTCCGAAAGCTAATTGGTGACCTCTATATGAGTTCCCTTTCATGTTTCCTTTACCTTTCTGAACTTTACGACGTCTTACTCTTTTTGGTTGTAACATAACTTTAAAGTATTATCTATTTTTTTGAAATTTTCTTCTTCCGGATTTTCTATCACCGCCTTTACCAGACTTTTTAGATAACCCTACTAAAGGAGAAAGTTCTCTCTTACCATACACTTCGCCTTTCATAATCCATACTTTGATACCTATTTTACCATAAGTAGTACTTGCTTCGACTAAAGCATAATCTATATCTGCTCTAAAAGTTGAAAGCGGTATTCTTCCATCTTTATATTGCTCTGTACGTGCCATTTCAGCACCGTTTAACCTACCTGCTATTTGAACTTTAATTCCTTCAGAATTCATTCTCATAGTAGATTGAATAGCCATTTTGATTGCTCTTTTATATGAAATTCTATTTTCAATTTGACGAGCAATACTTGCTGCAACCAAAGTTGCATCTAATTCAGGTCTTTTAATTTCAAATATATTAATCTGAATATCTTTACCTGTGATTTTCTTTAACTCTTCTTTCAGTTTATCAACTTCAGAACCACCTTTTCCGATAATAATACCAGGTCTGGCTGTAGTGATTGTAATGGTAACTAATTTTAAAGTTCTTTCAATAATAACACGGGAAACACTAGCTTTGTATAATCTTGCTTGAATATACTTTCTAATTTTGTAATCTTCTACAAGTTTATCGCCATAGTTTTTTCCTCCGTACCAATTAGATTCCCATCCTCTGATGATACCTAATCTATTTCCTATTGGATTTGTTTTTTGTCCCATATTATTTATGAATTGCTTTCTAAATTATTAACACCTAATTCTAAAGTAACGTGATTAGATCTTTTTCTAATACGATGAGCTCTACCTTGTGGTGCCGGTCTTAAACGTTTTAACATACTTGCACTATCAACTGTAATGGTTTTAATGAATAATCCGGCATCTTCGATACTTTCATCTTCATTTTTAGCTTGCCAGTTGGCTATTGCCGATAATAATAACTTCTCTAAGTTAATTGAAGCTTCTTTAGAATTAAACTTTAAAATGTTTAACGCTTTTTCTACTTCTAATCCTCTTACTAAGTCAGCTACTAAACGCATCTTTCTTGGCGATGTAGGACAACCATTTAATTTAGCAACGTAAGTATTTTTACGTGCTTCTTTAAGTTGTTCTGCTCTTAATCTTTTACGACTTCCCATAATCTACCTATTTTCTACCTTTATTTTTATTACCACCATGTCCTCTAAAAGAACGTGTTGGAGAAAATTCACCTAATTTATGACCTACCATATTCTCAGTAATATATACCGGAATAAATTGTTTTCCGTTGTGCACTCCAATTGTTTGTCCTACAAAATCAGGACTAATCATTGACGCTCTCGACCAGGTTTTAATAACTGTATTTTTACCTGATTCTATGTTTTTTTGGACTTTTCTTTCAAGTTTATAACTAATAAAAGGTCCCTTTTTTAATGAACGAGCCATAATTTATCTATTTTTTTCTACGTTCTATAATATGTTTATTACTATCTTTTTTCTTAGATCTTGTCTTGTATCCTTTTGCAGGAATACCATTTCTAGATCTTGGATGTCCACCTGAAGAACGACCTTCTCCACCACCCATTGGGTGATCAACAGGGTTCATTACAACCGGACGTACACGAGGTCTTCTACCTAACCATCTACTTCTACCTGCTTTACCGGAAACAACCAATTGGTGTTCTGAATTTGAAACTACTCCAATAGTAGCCTTACAGGTAAGTAAAATTAAACGAATCTCACCGGAAGGTAATTTAACCGTTGCATATTTACCATCTCTTGCCATTAATTGGGCAAAAGTTCCTGCACTACGTGCCATAATAGCACCTTGTTCCGGACGCAATTCAATACATGAAATAACAGTTCCTAAAGGAATATCACTTAAATAAAGTGTATTACCAACTTCAGGAGCAACATTTCTACCTGAAAGTAAAACTTGACCTACTTTTAATCCGTTTTGAGCGATTACATATCTTTTTTCTCCATCTGCATACGCTAATAACGCGATGTATGCAGTACGATTTGGATCGTATTCAATTGATTTAACGGTTGCAGGAATATTTTCTTTATCTCTTTTAAAATCGATAATTCTATATCTCTTTTTATGACCTCCACCTATATTACGTGTAGTCATTCTCCCTTTATTGTTTCGTCCACCACTTCTCTTCATAGGAGCCAAAAGACTCTTTTCAGGACGAGATTTAGTAACCATATCAAAATCGGTTACTACTCTAAAGCGTTGTCCGGGAGTTACTGGTTTTAATTTTCTTAATGCCATCTTTTAGATATTACTATATAAATCTATACTTTCACCTTCTGCTAACTTTACCACTGCTTTTTTATAAGCAGCTTTAGTACCTGTAACCATACCTTTTTTAGTGAATTTGGTTTTTCGTTGTACAGGATAGTTCATTGTTCTCACATCATCAACTGAAACGCCATAAGCCTCTTCAACTGCATTTTTGATTTCAATTTTATTTGCGCCTTTGTTTACAACAAAAGAATAGCAATTTAGAACCTCACTCTGATCCATTGCTTTTTCGGAAATAATTGGTTTAATTAAAATATTCATTCTTCTTATTTTGTAAAATTAGACTCAATTTGACTCAAACAAGATTCAGAAATTACCAATTTACCTGCATTCATTACAGTGTAAGTATTTAACTCTGAACTAGTTAAAGTTTTTGTTCGTTTTAAATTTCGTGAGGACAAATATACGTTTTTATTTGATTCTGCCAAGACAAAAACGGATTTTTTATCTTCTAACCCTAAACCTTTCAATACATTAATGAAATTTTTTGTTTTTGGAGCTTCAAATTGAAAATCTTCAATAACTACGATTTCATCATTTTTAGCTTTAACAGAAAGTGCAGAAATTCTAGCTAATTTCTTTAAACCTTTATTTAGTTTAAAAGAATAGTTTCTTGGTCTAGGACCAAACATTCTTCCTCCACCTCTAAATACACCTGATTTAATACTACCTGCACGTGCTGTACCGGTACCTTTTTGTTTTTTAATCTTACGTGTACTACCAGCTATTTCAGCTCTTTCTTTCGCTTTATGCGTACCTTGTCTTTTGTTCGCTAGATGTTGTTTTACATCTAGATATATAGCGTGTTCGTTTGGTTCAATTCCAAAAACAGCATCTGAAAGTTCAACTTCTCTTCCAGTATTTTTCCCGTTGATATCTACTACAGCTACTTTCATTATTTTTGAATTATTACGTATGAATTTTTGTGTCCCGGAACAGCACCTTTTACTACTAAAAGATTTTTATCCGTAACTACTTTCAATACTCTTAAGTTTTGTACTTTAACCGTATCGCCACCCATTCTACCTGCCATTCGCATACCTTTAAATACTCTTGCAGGATATGAAGCAGCACCAATAGAACCAGGAGCTCTTAAACGGTTATGCTGACCGTGAGTTGCTTGACCAACACCACCAAATCCGTGTCTTTTAACAACACCTTGAAAACCTTTTCCTTTTGAAGTTCCGGTAACATCTACAAATTCACCTTCTTCAAATAAATCTACGGTGATTACATCACCTAATTTGTACTCCTTATCAAAACCATTAAATTCCGCGACACGTTTTTTAGCGACAGTTCCAGCTTTTTTAAAGTGACCTTTTAAAGCTTTTGTCGTCTGCTTTTCTTTTTTGTCATCGAAACCTAATTGAAGTGCGTTGTATCCGTCTACTTCTTCGGTTCTGACTTGGGTAACTACACAAGGACCAACTTCGATTACAGTACAAGGGATATTTTTTCCTTGTTCATCGAAAATACTGGTCATTCCTACTTTTTTACCTATTAACCCAGACATTTTTAATTTAGATTAAGAATTTTAGTTTCCTAAAATTCGATTATTAATAATATATTTAACTACTCTTGTTTATATAAAAACAGGGTCAAAATACTTCAACCCTGAAAATATTTTTACCGTTTTTCCTCTGCCAATCCCAGAGGACATGTTACTCCTTTTTAAAGAGCTTTTATCCTTAAACTTTGATTTCTACTTCAACGCCACTAGGTAATTCTAATTTCATTAAAGCATCAATTGTTTTAGAAGAAGAACTATAAATATCAATTAGTCTTTTATAAGCACTTAACTGAAATTGTTCTCTTGACTTTTTATTTACGTGAGGAGAACGTAAAACAGTGAAAATCTTTTTTCTTGTAGGTAATGGAATTGGACCATTTACCACTGCTCCTGTACTCTTTACGGTTTTTACGATCTTCTCAGCAGATTTATCTACTAAATTGTAATCGTAAGATTTTAATTTTATTCTAACTTTGTGACTCATAATTTATAATTTAGTAAACTATCCGTTTGCTTTTGCTATTACTTCTTCTGCTATGTTTGATGGTGTTTCTTCGTAATGATCAAACTCCATTGTTGATGTTGCTCTACCTGAAGACAAGGTTCTTAAAGTAGTAACGTAACCAAACATATTTGCTAATGGTACCATTGCTTTAATAATCTTAGCACCATTTCTATCACTCATATCATTTACCTGCCCTCTACGTCTGTTTAAATCACCAACGATATCTCCCATATATTCTTCCGGAGTTACTACCTCTAATTTCATAATTGGCTCTAAGATTACAGCACCTGCAGCTTTTGCGGCAGATTTAAATCCTAATTTAGCAGCCAACTCAAATGATAATTGATCGGAATCTACAGGGTGAAAAGACCCATCTTTTAAGACTACTTTTAGCGTATCAACAGTAAAACCGGCTAATGGTCCATTTTTCATGGCCTCTACAAAACCTTTTTCTATAGAAGGGATAAATTCTTTAGGGATATTACCACCTTTAATTTTGTTTTCAAATTGTAAACCTTCTCCTTCAAAATCATCATCAACAGGACCTAAAGTAAATACAATATCTCCAAATTTACCACGACCACCTGATTGTTTTTTATAAACTTCTCTGTGATCTACAGTTTGGGTAACTGCCTCTTTATATTCAACTTGAGGTTCACCTACATTTACTTCAACCTTAAACTCACGTTTCATACGGTCAATAATAATATCTAAGTGCAATTCCCCCATCCCTGAAATGATAGTTTGACCTGAAGCCTCATCTGTTTTCACTTGGAAAGTAGGATCTTCTTCTGCTAATTTACCAATAGCGATACCCATTTTCTCAACATCTGCCTTTGTTTTAGGTTCTACGGCAATACCAATTACCGGAGCCGGAAATTCCATACTTTCTAAAACAATTGGATGTGTTAAATCGGATAAAGTATCTCCTGTACGGATATCTTTAAATCCAACAGCTGCTCCAATATCACCTGCTTCAATATAATCAATTGCATTTTGCTTATTTGCATGCATTTGATAAATACGAGAAATACGTTCTTTCTTGTCGGTTCTATTATTTAAAATATAAGAACCGGCATCTAATCTACCTGAATACGTTCTAAAGAAAGCCAAACGACCAACAAAAGGGTCTGTTGCAATTTTAAAAGCTAAAGCTGCAAATGGATCTTTAACATCCGGTTTTCTAATTTCTTTTTCTCCTGTTTTTGGATTAATACCTTCGATATTATCTTTGTCTAAAGGTGAAGGTAAATACCTACAAACAGCATCCAACAAAAATTGAACACCTTTATTTTTAAAGGCAGAACCACATACCATTGGTATGATTGCCATATCCATAACAGCTGCTCTTAAAGCTGCATGTACTTCATCTTCAGTGATAGAATCTTCATCTTCAAAGAATTTTTCCAATAAAGCCTCATCATATTCAGCTACAGCTTCGATTAATTCAGCTCTATATTTTTTTACTTCATCAACCATATCTTCAGGTATGTCAACTACTTCATAAGTAGCTCCCATATCTTCTTCATTCCAGATGATTGCTTCATTTTTTACTAAATCAACAATCCCTTTAAAGTCTGCTTCATCACCAATAGGTAAAACGATAGGCACTGCATTAGAGCGTAACATTTCACGAACTTGTGTATTTACATTTAAGAAATCAGCACCTTGTCTATCCATTTTATTTACAAAACCGATACGTGGTACTTTATAATTATCAGCAAGTCTCCAGTTTGTTTCAGATTGCGGTTCAACACCATCTACTGCACTAAACAAGAATACTAATCCATCTAACACACGTAAAGATCTATTTACCTCAACGGTAAAATCAACGTGGCCCGGAGTATCGATAATATTAAAGTGATAAGGTTTGGTTTCACCTTTTATAGGTTGTCCTTGTTGCGTTGGAAAGTTCCAAGTACAAGTAGTTGCTGCAGAAGTAATTGTAATCCCTCTCTCTTGCTCTTGTTCCATCCAATCCATTGTAGCAGCACCATCGTGCACTTCTCCAATTTTGTGAGAAACTCCTGTATAATAAAGGATACGTTCTGTTGTAGTCGTTTTTCCTGCATCAATATGTGCAGCAATTCCGATATTTCTAGTATATTTTAAATCTCTTGCCATTCTTGTTTATTCTAAATACTATCTAAAGTGTGAAAATGCTTTATTTGCTTCTGCCATTTTATGTACATCCATTCTTTTCTTAACGGCTGCACCTTCTTCTTTTGCTGCTGCAATAATCTCTCCGGCTAAACGTTGAGCCATAGATTTCTCATTACGTTTACGAGCATAAAGAATTAACCATTTTATAGCCATAGAAACTTTTCTATCAGCTCTAATAGGCATTGGTATTTGGTAAGTTGCTCCTCCAACTCTACGACTACGCACTTCTACGTGTGGCATAACATTAGATAATGCATCTTTCCATATTTCTAAAGCAGTTTTTTCTTCTCCTTCAGCTTTTCTTGATTCTACAATGTCTAATGCATCATAAAACACCTTAAATGCAACGGATTTTTTTCCATGAAGCATCATATTATTTACGAATCTTGTTACCAACTGATCTCCAAACTTTGGATCTGGTAATAAAATTCTTTTTTTGGCTACTTTTTTTCTCATTTCTGTTTAAATTTTAGACATTAATGTCCATTCATTTTTTGTTGTAATCGATTATTTTTTAGGTCTTTTAGTTCCGTATTTAGAACGTCTTTGAGTTCGACCTTCTACACCTGCGGTATCTAATGCACCACGAACGATGTGATACTTAACCCCTGGCAAATCTTTTACTCTTCCACCTCTGACCAATACTATCGAGTGCTCTTGTAAATTATGCCCTTCTCCTGGTATGTACGCATTTACTTCATTTCCGTTTGTTAATCTTACCCTTGCAACTTTACGCATTGCAGAGTTTGGTTTTTTAGGAGTTGTAGTATAAACACGAGTACACACACCTCTACGTTGAGGACATGCATTTAAGGCAGCCGATTTATTCTTCTTGATCGTTTTGATTCTTCCTTTTCTTACTAATTGTTGAATAGTAGGCATACTAATTGTTTATTTTTAATTTATTTTTTCACCTCTAAACAGAGCTCACCCCTGTTTTTAAGAGTTTGCAAATGTATAAATTATTTTCAATTAAACAATAACAGAATTTAAAAAACTTTTATTTTTTTTTGATTTTGAAAAAGTTAGCTACTATTTAAAAAATAAAATATTGATTTTCAACACTATAATAAATACTAAAAAATGGATTTTATTTTTTAACAAAACGCATAAAAAATGCTATTCAGTAATTTGAAAAACTTTTTTAAGAAGTGGTTTTTTTATACTCTTTTTTATCGATAATCATTTTTGCGATAACTTCTTTTAATATTTCGGAGGTTCCTCCTCCAATTGGACCAATACGACTATCGCGAAACATTCTTGCCATAGGATAATCTTCCATATAGCCGTAACCTCCTAAAATTTGCAAACAATCATAAATGACTTGATCGGCAATTTTAGTGCTTAATAATTTAGACATGGTTGCTTCCTTGACTACATATTTTCCTTTGTTTAATTTATCTACAATAGAATAATTAAACTCTTTACACATTTCAATTTCACTTGCCATTTCGGCTACTTTATGTCTTAGTACTTGAAATTGGGCTATTTTTTTACCAAAAGCTTCGCGTTCTTGCATATAATTAATAGCGTAATCCAAAGCAAATTCTGCTCTTGCGTGTGCATTAATACCCATAATTACTCTTTCTAAGGCGAAGTGTTGCATAATATAACCAAAACCTTTTCCTTCTTCTCCCATTAAATTACTTGCCGGAATAGTAACGTTATCAAAAGCTATTTCGGCAGTATCTGATGCTCGCCAACCCAATTTATCTAATTTTGTAGCAGATATTCCTTTAGTATTTCTATCTACCAAAAAAATACTTATTCCACGATGTTTATCTTTTGGATTTGTTTTTGCCGCAACTACCAAATAATCACTATACACGCCATTTGTGATAAAGGTTTTTGAACCGTTTATTACATAAGTATCTCCTTTTTTAACTGCTGTAGTTCGCATACCTGCAACATCGGAGCCGCCAAATGGCTCAGTAATACAGAGACAACCTACTTTTGTTCCTTCGATACTTGGCGTTAGATAATTTTTTTTAATTTCTTCAGAACCTTCTGCTTTAAGGTGTGTCATTGCCAAATAATTATGTGCCCACATTGCTGCCGCAAAACCACCGGAATTTACTTTTTGCATTTCTTCTAAAAAAATTGTGGTATAGAATAAATCTAAATCCAATCCACCGTATTGCTCCGGATAAACCAAGCCGAAATAACCCATTTCGCCAAATTTTTGATAAATGGATTTAGGTACTTTACCGTTTTTTTCCCATTCATCTACAAATGGCACTACTTCTTTTTGCAAAAATTCTTTAAAACTTGCTCTAAAACTTTCATGTTCTTCGGTGAAATACATATTTTTATTGGTTTAATTTATTCTGTGGACAAATATAGAATTATTCTATCATATTTATCTATTGGAAATCCGTCTATTTTTTTTAATTCTTCCAAAGATTGAATTTCGGCAAATTCATCACGGTAATTAAATATTTTTTTGGTTAACTCATAATCAATATACGGAAGGTGTAATACTTGTTTAAAAGTGGCTTCGTTAATATTTAATTTTTTGATTTTGGGTTTGGATAAAATTTGAAAACGGGTATTAATTTTAGCAATCACTTCGGGAGATAGACCATAAACTTCATTTATTTGATCTTTAAAATAAAATCCGTTTAACTTAGTACGATATTTGATAATTCTTTTGGATAATGCTTCACCAATTCCGTTTACTACCTGCAAATCTTTTGCCGTTACTTTATTAAGGTCTTGTATGACAATTGGTTCATTGGATTCTTTGTTGTTGTATGTTTTCCACTTGTTCTTTTTAGGTTTATTTACCCATGAAGGAAATTTAAAAAGTGGTTTTATTTTACCTAAAAGACTATCACTTATCTTGGTTATATTTTGAAATTCTTTGGTGGAATTTACATATTTTCCGGTTTTTCTATAAGCTAGCAAACGATCGATTTCGGCAACTGATAATCCTAATTTAGAAGCTCTGAAATCGGTAAGAAAATTTGGATTGAATGTGTATGATGTATTGTGTTTTTTGTTACTTGCTATTAATTTGAGAGAATCTATCTTGGCATTGAAAAATTGTTGTTGGTCTTGGAAATCTGCTCCCAATTCATTGGAAGAAAAATCCACAATATAATAAACAATTTGAATAGTTATTATTAATATCGTTAAAAACAAAACCCCTCTTCTTTGTCGTTTATTAAACTGTAAGAAGTGGGATTTTATCGTTTTCATTTTAGTTGTTTTTTTATCCTTTTTTTGCTTTAATAGCTTTTAGATATTTATTTAACTCTTCGGTAACTTTTGGTGATAATAAAACTACACCTATCATATTTGGAACTACCATGGCAAAAATCATAGCGTCGGAAAAATTAAGTACTGAACCTAATTTTATTGTAGCTCCGATTACAACAAATAATAAAAATAGTAATTTGTAAACTAAATCCATTTTTTTACTGTGCCCGAAAAGAAATTTCCAACCTTGCATACCGTAGTAAGACCAAGAGATCATTGTTGAGAATGCGAATAAGATAACTGCAATGGTTAATGCGATAGAGAAATGTGGAATTACAGAATCAAAAGCATTTGCTGTAATTTCTACACCTTCTTTTACTTCGGTTCCGTATTGAAACAATGCCATACCTGCTTCTTCTGCTTTTAGATTTGTAATAACTAAAACCAAAGCGGTCATTGTACAAATCACAACCGTATCTATAAATGGCTCTAATAGAGCTACGATACCCTCGGAAGCCGGATATTTAGTTTTTACGGCAGAGTGTGCAATTGCGGCAGAACCTACACCTGCTTCGTTTGAGAATGTTCCTCTTTTAAAACCTTGAATGATTACACCTATAAAACCTCCTGCAATACCTTTACCGGTAAAAGCACCGTTAAAAATATCAGTAAATGCCTGCGGAACTAAACCAATATTCATAAAAATAATAACTAATGCCGCTCCAACATAAAGAAGTGCCATAAAAGGTACTATTTTTTCGGTAACCGAAGCAATTCTTTTAATTCCACCGATAATTACAACAGCAACAATTACTGCCATTAATATACCAAAATACATTCCTGCATTTTCATTAGTTAAGTTGAATAATTTTACAAATTGTGCAGAAGCTTGATTTGCTTGAAACATATTTCCTCCTCCAAAAGAACCTCCAACTACCATAACAGCAAAGAAAATAGCCAAAACTTTTCCAAATTTTGCCATTCCTTTCTCTTTAAGACCTTTACTTAAATAATACATTGGGCCACCAAAAACAACACCATTTTCATCTACATCACGGTATTTTACACCAAGTGTACATTCGGCAAATTTAGATGCCATACCTAAAAATCCGGCAAGAATCATCCAAAAGGTTGCTCCAGGACCACCGATAGAAAGTGCAACGGCAACTCCGGCAATATTACCCAGACCTACGGTTGCGGATAATGCTGCTGTTAAGGCTTGAAAGTGTGAAACTTCACCTTCTGCTCCTTCTACTGCAATGGTTTCAAAAACATCTTTTGTATCGGTAACATCGCCATAAGCATGCATTCCTTCATGATGGTCTATATCATCATATTTACCGGAAACCACTTTAATGGAAGTTGGTAATAAACGTATTTGAGCAAATTTGAAACGGAAAGTAAAATACAAGGCTCCTCCTAATAACACTAATAAAACCCAAGGAATTTTAACGGTATCGGTAAATGGGATTGCATAAAAAATCAAATCTACAAACCAACCTGTTAAATATTTAAAAGTATGATCAATCTTATCTGAAATACTTTGTTCTTCTTGAGCGAATGTAAAAACCGGTAAAAAAGAGATTATTAATATAAGGAGTTTTTTCTTCATAATTTGAAATATTGTTATGGTTAAGGGTGCAAGATAAAGAATTATCTGCAAAAGCCAAATTTATGGTTTGAAAAAAATAATATTTCGATAGAAAATAAAATTAAACAAAGCTTTTTTTTAAAAGATACCATCACCATCAATTTCTTGATTTTTATGGGTTTTTCTTTGTCTGTTTTTAATTTTTTTAGAGCCAAAATCATAACTAAATCCAAAATAAATACTTCTAGAATCTAGTTGAATAAACCCTTTTTGTTCATATGGAGGTTTGGCATAAAATGAATATTTTGAAGTATTTAAAACATCATTAAATTTTAATGTAATGCTTGCTTTATTTTTTAAAATACGGTATCGGCCGCCAATATCTACTTTACCATACGGAACTGTATTTACTTGCAATGTTTCGGCTGCACTATTGTATTTGCCTAACACTGTAATCTTAAATTTAGAATTAATAGTAAAACTTTGATACAATGTTGTATTAATTGTATTATAATTTATCTTTTTTAGAACACCGTTTACAATGCCTTGATCGGAAGAAATTAAAGCGTAATTTGCCAAACTTACAGACCACCAATTATTAATTTTGTAATAAAAACTCATTTCCAACTCTTTTAAATAACGATAAGTACCATTGTCATATGATAATATCAAACGATCAGGATCATTAGGATCTGGACTTAAACTTTGGTAAATAGTATTTGTAT
>Ga0256840_1000360_pt1 | contig 47091 bp, 46 predicted proteins | sample 355202metaG_FD_185969 | JGI IMG/M metagenome (GOLD analysis project Ga0256840, IMG submission 185969) | Hydrothermal vent microbial communities from Mid Atlantic Ridge, Atlantic Ocean - 355-202 | ecosystem: Environmental > Aquatic > Marine > Hydrothermal vents | place: Atlantic Ocean: Mid...
TGCCCTGATCGCTGTTCATGATCCCGGGCTTGCCGTATTTGGCGATGGCCTCGTTCAGGGCTTCGACGCAAAAATCGGCCTCCATACTGTTGGACAAACGCCAACTCAAAACCTTGCGGTTGTGCCAGTCCATGATCGCCACCAGATACAAAAACCCGCGCTGCATCGGGATTGATTGCATCAGGGAAACCCTTGAGGCCGTCCACAACGGCGATCAGGATGTCTTCCAGCCCGCGATTTTTGAGATTATTCATGATGGAAAGCCAGAATTTGGCCGCTTCATTGGCCGCGATCCAAAGACCCAAAACCTCGCGTTCGCCCTCTGGCGTGACGCCCAGAGCCACGTAAGCCGCCTTGTTTTTAACTTGTCGGCTTTCCGCATCGCGGATTTTAACCCGCAGGGCATCGAGAAAAACAATAGGATAAACCGGCTCCAAAGCGCGGTTTTGCCAGTCGGAAACCTCCTCCAGAACCGCATTGGTGACGTGGCTGATAAGGTCATTGTCTTCATGCTCCTTCAGTGGTGAAGCATGGACCATTTTACTCATACACAGAAGATCTGACACTCTCACGAAACCATGTTCCGCAATCTCGCGCATGCCCGAATTGTCATTCGCAACTGGGCAATCGACTACAACACAAACCGCCCCCATTCAGCGCTTGGATATGAAATGCCAGAAGCCTTCGCCAAGCACCTGATTGCCGCAACCGACTGCCACGCTACGCCATATGAAAGCTCCGCGCGGCAGTCGGTTGCTAAACCTGCGCCAAATGGCGTATCAACACGAAAGGCTCTGGTTCAAGCTGGATGACAATTCAGGGGCAGGTCATCGCCGAGCGATGCATCGTTAATGTGGGCGGATTGCGGACTTTCGCTGCATGTGCGGTCATTTCAGGTTTTCGTATTAAAGCGGACTCTCGTTCGGGAAAGCGAAAACCCCAACGACAATTGTGGTACGCAAAGTGAACGGATTCGCATCAGCAACCGGTTTTTGGCCCGAGGAGTTCTCCTCTTTTGACACCAATGCCAAACATCACTAATCTTGGTTTTCAAATATTTCGCCGGTTACAAGAAAGCTGACCTGCTCGGTGATGTTGCACACCTGATCCCCTGCGCGTTCGAGGTTTTTGGCGATAAACAGCAGGTGGGTGGCCGCCTCGATGTTACGTGGGTTTTCCATCATATAGGTGAGCATTTCGCGAAACAGGGCGCTGTTCATCTGGTCTACGCTTTGGTCACGCAGGCGGGTGGCGCTGGCCAGTTCCAGATCGTGGGTCAAAAAAGCCTGTAACGCATCATGCAGCATTGTAGCCACCAATGCAGACATGCGCAGAATTGTTTTTGTAGCAGAATCGACCTGATCGCCGCTGGCCAGCGCCGGCACGCGCACGGCCATTGTTTTAGCGTAATCAGCAAAGCGCTCGATATTGGTGGTGATTTTCAGGGTTGAAACCACGCGCCGCAAATCTTCGGCCATCGGCTGGCGCTGGGCAATGAGGCGAACCGACAGCTCATCAATTCTGGTTTCCAGCGCGTTGATTTCTTTGTCGCCCAGTATAACCAGCTCTGAAAGGCCGGTATCGTGGTTTTCTAGCGCTTTTGTGGCGTTTACCAGCTGCGATATGGCCAGCTGGGCCATTTTGAGCAGCAGGCTTTCTATGCGCTTAACATCTTTATCAAAGCGAGAAACAATATGTGTGTGTTCCATGGTTTATCCAATCCTGCCGGAAATATAATTTTGGGTGCGCTGGTCTTGAGGCGTGGTGAAGAGCTCTTTGGTCGGGCCAGCTTCCACAAGGTCGCCCATATGGAAAAACGCCGTGCGCTGTGACACCCGTGCCGCCTGCTGCATAGAGTGGGTCACGATGATAATGGTGTATTTCTTGCGCAGCTCGTCTATCAGCTCCTCGATCACCGCTGTGGCGATCGGGTCGAGCGCCGAGGCGGGCTCGTCCATGAGGATAATGCTGGGCTGCACCGCAATGGCGCGGGCAATGCACAACCGCTGCTGCTGCCCGCCCGAAAGGCTGGTGCCGGGTTCCTGCAGGCGGTCGGCCACCTCTTTCCACAGCCCTGCCCGCTTCAGGCTGGTTTCCACTACTTCTTCGGCATCGGTTTTGGATTTGATCATGCCGTGGATTTTCGGGCCGTAGATCACGTTTTCAAAGATCGACTTCGGAAACGGGTTGGGCTTTTGAAAAACCATGCCGATATGGGCGCGCAGGGCCACCACATCTACATTTTTATCATAGATGTTTTTGCCCTCAACGGTGATTTCGCCCTCTACACGGCAAATATCCACCAGATCATTCATCCGGTTGATCGAGCGCAAAAAGGTGGATTTTCCACAGCCCGAGGGGCCGATAAGCGAGGTCACTTTATTGCGCGGCACATCAAGGCTAATGCCGTTCAGCGCCTGTTTGTCCCCGTAAAACACGTTTACATCACGGGCGGTAATAATCGGGTCTTTACTCACGTTTGGCACTCCTAAAACCGGCGTTCGAATTTTTTGCGCAGCACGATAGCCACAAGGTTCATTACAATCAACAGGCCCAGCAGCACCAGAATGGCGGCCGAGGTTTTTTCCAGAAAGGCGCGCTCGGGGCTGTCGGCCCAAAGGAATATTTGCACCGGCAGAGAGGTGGCGGCATCGGTAAAGCCCTGCGGCACATCGACAATAAACGCCACCATGCCGATCATAATCAAGGGTGCCGTTTCCCCCAAAGCCCGCGCCATGCCCACAATCGCACCGGTCAGCATGCCGGGCATGGCCAGCGGGAGCACATGGTGAAAGGTCGTTTGCACCCGCGTCGCCCCCATGCCCAGTGCGGCCTCGCGAATGCTGGGCGGCACCGAGCGCAGGGCGGCGCGCGAGGCGATGATGATGGTGGGCAGGGTCATAAGCGCCAGCACCATGCCGCCCACAAGGGGCGAGGAGCGCGGCAGGCCGAAGGCATTAAGGAAAACCGCCATGCCAAGCAGGCCAAACACAATCGAGGGTACCGCCGCCAGATTGTTGATGTTAACCTCGATAAAATCCGACCAGCGGGACTTTTTGGAAAACTCCTCCAGCGAAAGCGCCGCCATGATCCCGAGCGGAAAAGAGAGCGCAAAACACACGGTGAGCGACAAGATTGAGCCGATGAGGGCGCTGAATATCCCCGCCAGCTCCGGCTCGCGGCTATCGCCCGAGGTGAAAAACGCCGTGTTGAACACCGAGCGCAGCGCGCCCGTATCTTCCAGCGCCCGCACCCAGCTCAGGGTGTTGTCCTTCAGGCGGCGCCGGTCTTCGGGCAGGTTGGCATCAATCGCGCCTTTTTCATACATGTCGATGTCGTCCGAGGCGGTAAACCACAGCGAGGGTTCTTGCCCGAGCAGCGCGGGGTTGGCCTCGATCATCCTCTCTAGCTCATAGCCGCTATCGGCGCTCAAAAGCTTGAGAAGCGCGCGCTTGTCGCCACGGTCTGTGACCTCGGGAAAGGTGGCAAACAGCGCATTTCGCACCGCTTTCTTGAGGTTCACATCCTCAAGGCTGCCGGCTTCGCTCAGGTCCACCGTGAGCTGGATCTCGGCCCGGCTGAGCGCACCTTTACCAAGGTTGGTGATAGAAATCAGCATGATCGCCAGAAAGCCGATCGAAAACATAATCGCCAGCCGCCCGAGCCAGCGAAAGCGCCATTCAGCGCGGTGGCGGGCGCGCAAATGCCCGCTGGCATTGGTGAAAAGATCAGTCATATTGTTCCCGATACTTGTTTACGATCCGCATAGCGATCATGTTGAGAATAAGCGTGGTGATAAAAAGCAGCAGCCCGAGGGCAAAGGCGGAAAGCGTTTTGGCGCTGTCAAATTCCTGATCCCCCGTGAGCAAGGCCACGATTTGTGCGGTTACGGTGGTGACAGCCTCTAGCGGGTTGGCGGTCAGGTTGGCGGCCAAGCCAGCCGCCATCACGACAATCATGGTTTCGCCAATCGCCGCCGAGGCTGCCAGCAAAAAGCTGCCCGCGATGCCCGGAATGGCCGCCGGCACAATCACCTTTTTGATGGTTTCCGCCTGCGTCGCCCCCATGCCGAGCGAGGCCTCCCGCAGCGAATTAGGCACCGCGTTCAACACATCATCCGACAGCGAGGAAATCAGCGGGATGATCATAACCCCCATCACCAGCCCCGCCGCCAGCGCGCTTTCAGAGGCCACCTCCAACCCGAATGATCCGCCCGTCATCCGGATAAACGGGGCCACCACAAGGGCAGCAAAAAACCCGTAAACCACGCTGGGAATGCCCGCCAGCATTTCCAGCAGCGGCTTCACCCATGCCCGCACCCGCGCGCTGGCATATTCTGATAGGTAAATCGCCGAAATCAGCCCGATGGGTGCGGCCACGGCCATGGCAATGGCGCTGATCAGCAAGGTGCCGGTGATTAGTGGCACCGCGCCAAAACTACCCGATGAGCCAACCTGATCGGCCCGAATGGCGGTTTGTGGCGACCATTCCAGCCCGAACAGGAATTCCCACACCGAGACCTTCTGGAAGAATTGCCATGTTTCAAATGCCATCGAGAGCACAATGCCCATGGTCACAAAAATAGCCAAAACCGACGCCAGTTTCAGCGTCAGTTTCAGCACGGTTTCCAAGGGGCGCTTGCGCCCTGTCAACGATATTTGTCGCTCCACCATCTCGGCTCCTTAAAACATAGTAAAGGCAGGCCCCCGTTCGGGGGCCTGCCGCTTTCGGTTTTGCCGGATTTAGTCCAGCGAAAGCGGTGTCAGGTTGGCGGCATCTTCTGCAAATTGCGCCATTTCCTCCGCGCCCATCGGTATCAGGCCTTTTTCGGCAAGGTAGCCATATTCGCCCCATGTGTCCTCATTGGTGAACTCGGCGATATACTCGGCAATGCCCGGCACCTGGCCTACATGCGCATTTTTCACATAGAAGTAAAGCGAGCGGGAAACAGGATAATCGCCAGCCGAAATTGCTTCAAATTCAGGGGCCACGCCATTGATCAGCGAGCCTTGAATGGTGTCGGAATTTTGCTCAAGGTAGCTATAGCCGAAAATGCCGAGCGCGTTAGGGTTGGCCGCCAGCTTTTGCACGATCAGGTTGTCGTTTTCACCCGCTTCAATGTAAGCACCATCTTCCCGTACGGTGTGGCAGAGCGCCTTATAGGCGGATTTGTCTTCCTTTTTAAGCGCCGCAATCCAGTCAAAGGTTTTGCAGCCGCCTTCCATGGCCAGCTCGGCAAAGGCATCGCGCGTGCCGGATGTTGGCGGCGGACCCATCACCTCGATATTGATCGCCGGCAGGGCGGGGTTAACTTCAGCCCATGTGGTGTAAGGGTTTGGCATGGTGCCGCCATTGCCATCAGGCACATTGGCCGCCAGCGCCAGGAAGATATCGCGCAGGCTCAGCTCGAACCGGTCAGCGTTCACCGAATTGGCCAGAACAATGCCATCATAGCCGATTTTCACTTCAGTGATCTCGGTTACGCCATTTTCGGCGCAGCGCTCTACTTCGGAAGCCTTGATGCGGCGCGAAGCGTTGGTGATGTCAGGGGTATCCAGACCGGCACTAGCGCAAAACAACTTAAGCCCGCCGCCAGAGCCGGTAGATTCCACAACAGGTGTGGCAAACTCGGTTGCTTTGCCAAAATGCTCGGCAACGGTGGTGGAAAATGGAAATACGGTTGAAGAACCAACGATCGAAATGCGCTCCTGCGCGGAGGCAGCACCGGCAACCAGCGCCGCCACAACGGCGGCGGAAGCAGTAAGTTTCATAGTCATAGCAAGTTTTCTTTCCCAGAATTACAGCGACTCGATTCCTCGAGTGCCTTGCTTTTAGGGGAGGACTATTACACATTTGTGACATATAGATAGCAATCCCATGACAAAAGGTTGGGGCCAAAACCTTAATCTGTGTTTGGATTTTTGGGGAAGTGCAATCTACCTCGTCGGTCCCATGTGGTTTCCTAATCGCCATTTTTGCTCAAAGCGTATCCAGGCCCAAATGCCGGCTTAGGAAAACTCGCCACACCACGGGATGTGCAGCGTATGGCAGCAATGGGCCGTAGGGTGACATTCTAACTCAAGGGCTGGCAGCTGTCATTGGCGGCAGCTTGCGCTTATTTTAACAATGTGCCCAATGCCCCCATCAATAGCATTATACGTCAATTCTCTAGCAATAGCAGCTGAGCTTACATCTTGAGCATCACAGCAGATTGCGCCGCGATGTGGAGGAAACGGAATTTCTTCAATGAAAAGGTAAAATTGGGGTCAGAAAAGCAACATATGTTGATATTCGACAAAAATGTGGAATGTCGCGCATCTTTGAATCTATACATCTTATTTTCTGAATCTTATCAGCGAGTGGCGTCACTCAATACTGGCCGAAACGTCAAGCAATTCTGACCCAAACTGGACTTTCATCACAATCCGAGCGGAGGTCGGCAAAGCGGGAAAAAACTGCCATTGAGGGTAGTGATTTGAAGGGCTGCTTTAGTTATATCGGAGCTAATCGTGCTAGTGACCAAAACTGCTTGGTGTGATGACTTTGTGAACGGGTTTTTTGCGGTGAAGGCAATCGGTGTCAACGCGGGCAACGCGGCAAGACCAGCGCAAGTAGAATGCGTGTCATGGGTGTGTCCTCCAATGTCCTGACACGTTCATTCTATCCTAGTGTCATCGTCTAACGCTTCGAAGCTGAACGAAGTATGCCACTCGTCACCGAGCCTTTTTTATCGGCCAGTTGATCAATGCGACACCGAAGATTGCGAATCAAATCCCCATAGCACCCGGAAGGCTGAGTGCCTCACCCAAGAACACGATGCCAAGGATCACGCCAATGCCTGCCCGCAGATAGCTTTGGCTGGCAACGCCCATAGAGCCAAGGGTGCGCACCAAACGGAAGTAGATGAGCAATGCAACATCGGTGCAAAGGATGGACAGGACAGCCGTAGCAGCAAGGGCATTCATGCTGGGGGCCAGCGTCCACGGGCGGTCGAGGATAAGCGCCAATGGAATTAGCACGATTGAGGCCCAGATCATTGTTCCGGTAGCGGTCGCAACCGCACTGATATGTCCAAAGCGTTTGCCGTAGATCGCAGCACCAGCATACAGCGCAGCACCGATAAGACATGCGATTTGACCCGCAACCTGACTTCCCAGCCCCGACAGGGCATCGACGCCGACAATCAGCACGACACCGAGAACACCAAGAGCCGCGCCCAGAAGTTTACGACCACCGAGGCTTTCATGCTGCGTGATAAACGCCGTGATAAAAAAGACGAAAATTGGGGACGTTGAGTTGAGAACGCTTGCCAAGCCGAAATCCACAAACTGTTGCCCCCATGCAAGAACCGTCCACGCCCCGATGCTGTTGAGCACGGCCTGTAGCAATAGCATCCACCACGTCTTTGCATCGCGGGGCAGCTTCATGAACGCTATTCGAACCACCCCGATGCAGAACAGCAGGGCGTTTATCTCGTCCTCTGGTTCGGACCGGAGGTGAGTGTTGCAGGCTTGGAGAAACACCAAATCGAGGATGCTGAGGCACTCAAAAAGAGCATTGTTGCCAAAATGCCGCCTGAGCTTGCCGTTCTGGTGGATGTGTTCGTTCTTGATGTGTCAATGAAACAGATTTAAAACCAGAGCCCACTTAGACGGGCTGCGCTACAGAATCTTAGATGGCTGACAAAAGACCGATTAGGCCATTATTAACATTTGAAGCGAATGGCAAAAGAGGGTTTAATCCTGCTGCTGACTGCGTTTTTCCGGGGCGACCAAAAATATTTTCCAAAGATAGACCAGCTTCACTGTAGACCAAGGCGTTGGCATTTGGGTTAATGTCATGACGGAAAAGTCAAACATATCTGACGTTTCACAAAAATTAAAATGGTGCACCCGGCACGATTCGAACGTGCGACCCCCTGATTCGTAGTCAGGTACTCTATCCAGCTGAGCTACGGGTGCTAACCTTGGGTGTATCTACCCATGCAGAGCGGGGAGTGCAAGGGCAGAATTGCGGAATTTTGCGGTTATTTTTGCGGTAGGTGAATCCGGAAGCAGGTGCCGCTTTCCGAGGTCTCGGCCAGCTCCAGCGTGCCGCCATGTCCGCGCACCAGTTCTGCGGCAATGGCCAGCCCCAGCCCTGTGCCGCCTTTGCGCACCGAGCCTTGGAAGGGCAGGAACAGCTTGTCTTTGGCGGCTTTGGGCAGGCCCGGGCCGGTGTCGCACAGCTTTAGCTCGGCCCCGCTCGGGGTGCGGTCGGCACGCACGCAAATTTCGCCGCTGCCTTGGGTGGCCACCATGGCTTGGCGGGCATTGCGCACAAGGTTGCTGATCACACGGAACATCTGCTCACGGTCGGCCTCTAGGGTGAATTCCGGAGTAAATTCGCAGACGATCTTTACCGTTTCGGTCTCGTCGCGCAGGTTTTCACTGTCGATAATTTCATCCACAAGGTCGGCCAGCTTAAAATGCTCCGGGTGCGGGGCGGCCTCTTCGGCTTTGCCGAATTTCAGGGTTTGCTCACACAGGTTAATGGCGCGATCAACCGAGCTCACCAACTTGGGCGCGATGCGGGCCACGCTCGGGTCTTCGCTCATTTCTATCCGGTCGGCCAGCAGTTGCGTGGTGGTGAGGATGTTGCGCAGGTCGTGGCTGATTTTGGCCACGGCCTCGCCCAATTGCGCCAGCCGCTCCTTTTGCTTGAGGTTGGCGGTGAGCTGGGTTTGCAGGTCATGCAGGGTGTCCTCCGCGGCCCGCAGCTCAACCACGCGGCTTTGCGGGAGAATGACCCGTGTGGCATCCTCGGGGGCTTGCTGGTAATCCATCATATTATTCACAAGGCGGCGGATCGGGCGCACCAGTGAAAAGCGCACGGCTACAAATAGCATGGCCGAGCTGAAAATAGAAATCAGCAGCGAAATCAGGAAGATATTGCGGCCATAGGCCAGCATCGCCTCGCGTAGCGGCATGACTTTGAGGGTGGTTTCAATTTCGATCCCCGCGCCTTTTACCGGCCTGCCGATGATGCGAATCACCTCTTCTTCATTTATAAACAACGTCGCCATCGCATCGCGAATCAGCTCATAAGGGGTGGCGGCGCGCAAGTCATAGGTTTCCATTACCGGCTCGTTGAGCGGGGATGACAAGATAAGCTCACGGCGCTCGTTGCGGCGCAAAACGATGTTTAGCACCTCGGCGTTTTTCAACAGTTCGTCGGCCAGCTCGGGCGTAACCATATCATCCGGCGTGGCCAGCAGCGCCAATGAGGCCAGCTGCGCCAGCTCAAGGCGCTGTTGCAGGTAATCTTCCCGAAAGCGGGCAACGGAGGGCACAAAGATCACCACCTCGGCCAGCATCACGAAGATGATGGTCAAAATCAAAAACCGGCCTGAAAGGGTTTTGAAAAACATAGGTGTTCCGTGTTGTTGAAGAGGAGGTAAGGCCTCGCCTCGTTGGTTACAAGCTACCACAGCTTTTGCACAAAGCGCACGATCTTCTTCACGCGGTCGTTTTCAAACAGGCGCGGCGTGTAATAGGCCCCCGCCGCGCGCTTGTTGATCTCGCCCATGGTCGGGTAGGGCGAAACCATCGCCGCCACCGCGCCGATTTTGAGCCTGTTGGCAATCACCAGCGCCCAAATTTGGATAAGCTCGCCCGCTTGCGCCCCCACAATCGAGGCCCCCACGGGCCGGCCTTTCACCACCATCACCTTGATCAGCCCCGTGGTGTTCAGTTCGGCTCGCGCGCGGTCATTCTCGGCGAAATCAAAGCGCAACACCTCGACAGCCGCGCCGTGCTTTTCCTTGGCTTGCGCTTCGGTCAGGCCCACTTGTGCCATTTCGGGGTCGGTATAGGTGGCCCACGGAATGTGGGCCGTGCTGGCTTTGGCGGGCAGGCCAAACAGCGCTGATCGGATTACGATGCCCGCCTGATACCCCGCCATATGGGTGAATTGCAGCCCGCCTGCCACGTCCCCAATGGCATATACGCGGCGGTTGGAGGTTTTCAGGTTAGCCCCCACCGTAATGCCAGGGCGGTCATATTCAATGCCTGCCTTTTCAAGGTCCAGGCCGCCGGTGTTGGTTTTTCGCCCCACGGCCATAAGTAGATGCGAGCCGGTGTAGCTTGCGCCGTCTTTGGTTTTTACCGTCACGCCGCCCTCGGCGGATATTTCCGAGGCCATGGCCCCTTCAACAATCTCCACGCCCTCTGCGCGAATACGCTCAAGCGCAATCGCGGCCAGCTCGGGGTCGTCCTTGCCAAGGGCCTTGAAGCCCTCCAGCACGGTTACCTTGCTACCAAGCCGCGCATGGGCTTGCGCCATTTCCATGCCGATGGGGCCACCACCGATAACGATCAGGTGGGCGGGCTGTTCTTGCAGCTCGAAAATGTCTTCATTGGTATAATACCGCACGCTGTCCAGCCCCGGAATGGGGGGCACGAAGGGCGAGGAGCCGGTGGCGATCACGAAGCGCCGCGCGCGGATGGTGTGCGCGCCTGCCTGCACTTCGCGGGGGGAAATAAAGCGGCCATATTCAGTAATCACCTTCACCCCGAGGCCCTCGAACCGCTCCACCGAGTCGTGGGGCGCAATGCCATCGACCACCGCCTTCACATGGCCTTTAGCGGTGGCGTAATCGACCTGCGGTTCAATCGGCGTAATGCCAAAGGGCGCGCCTGTGGTCATGGCGTGGGCGTGCTTGCCCGCCGCCAGCAGGGCCTTGCTGGGCACGCAGCCATAGTTCAGGCAATCGCCCCCCATTTTGCCGCCCTCAAGCAGCACCACCGAAGCGCCCATTTGCACCGCACCTGCGGCGACCGACAGCCCGCCAGAGCCGCCGCCGATAACGCAGATATCTACCTTAATAGCACTCATGCTTTTGCTCCGGTTTTACGAAATTTCTTGATCACAATCGGCAGGGCAGATAGTGCGCTGAGCGCCAGAATAGGCCCGAGGATTTGCCACTCGAATATAATGCCAAGGTTAGGCGTGCCGCCTTGGGCAAAGACCTCGCCCAAGCCCGAGCCGACCCATGTATAAACCAGCCCGCCGGGAATAATGCCGATGGCGGTTGTCCAGGCAAACCGGCGCAGCGAGGTGCCAAAAAGCGCTGGCACAAGGTTGGCGAGAAAAAAGGGAAAGGCGGGGACCAGCCGCATAAGAAGCAGGAAGCTGACCTCGTTTTCCTGCAAGCCCGCTCTGATTTTCTGCGCGGCCCCGCCAGATTGGTCCATCTTGCGGGAAAGATAATCTCCTAGCCCGTAGCGGGCCGCCAAAAATATAAGAATGGCCCCGATGGTGGCCCCCGTCAGGTTATAAAACACGCCTGGAAACAAGCCGAACAGGAAGCCGCCGGTAAGCGAGATCACAGCGGCCCCCGGAAGAGAGAAGGCGACAATGGCGATGTAGATGACGACAAAGCCAAGCACGGCCACAGCATAATTTGCATCCCGCCAAGCCAGCAGAGTTTCGCGGTTATCCCTGAGAGACGCAAAGTTTAAATAATCCCGCAAGGTAAAAAACCCGATAACGGCGACGGTGGCTATAAGCATCAGCGGGAGCAGCCGCTGCCAGCGGGGCTTTTCTGTATTTTGGCTTTCCAAGTGCGGCATTATGGTCTCCGAATCTGTGCTTCACCTTACTTGCGCTATATGCGGCGCTAAAAACAGGGGCCTCACGCGGCCTTGATGCAATGTGTGCCTTTGTTTCAGTTTGTGCGAAAATGACCTGATAAATGTTTCGTTTTCTGGCGTTCACGAATTGACTTCCGGTTCTTTCACGCCTATTAAACCAATTCTGAATTCTAGGCGCGGGCGCATGCTCGATTCGCCCCCTCGCAGGAGTAATGACATGAAACGTACTTTTCAGCCGAGCAACCTTGTTCGCAAACGCCGCCACGGTTTCCGTTCGCGCATGGCCACCAAAAATGGTCGCAAAATCTTGAACCGTCGCCGCAATCAGGGCCGGAAATCCCTGTCGGCTTAGAGCCAAAGGCATAGTGATATGACGCCGCCGGAGACGCAAGCGAAGCCCGAAAACAGGGCGCGCACCGCGACTCCGGCGGTTTCTCTGTGTCCAAAGGGTGGTTTGTGTGTTCTTAAAAAGCGCGCCGACTTCCTGAAGGCCGCGCGTGCGCGGCGCATTGCCCTGCCGGGCTTTGTGCTGCAAGCGCGCGCCCGAGAGGGAGGCGGGATGCGCATCGGCTATACCTGCTCCAAAAAGGTCGGCAATGCCGTGGCCCGCAACCGCGCAAAACGGCGCTTGCGGGAGATCGCGCGGGAGGTGCTGCCAAAGCACGGCAAAGCAGGCCATGATTACGTGCTGATCGGTCGCCGCCTTGAAACGGCGACCCGCCCCTATCACATATTGCTGGCAGACCTTGAAAAGGCCCTGCGCAAATTGCACCAACCAAGGCCCAACAAATGACCCCGCTTGCTTATATCGTATCGCTCCCCGTGCGCGCCTACCGTATCATTGGCAGCCCGTGGGTGGGTCATGGTTGCCGCTATCAGCCCACATGCAGCGCCTATGCCATGGATGCGTTAGAAAAGCACGGCGCGCTCAAGGGCAGCCTTATGGCCGCCAAGCGCGTGGGGCGCTGCAACCCGATGGGCGGCAGTGGTTATGACCCTGTGCCAGAGAAATGCGACCATAAGCATTAAGCGCTGCGACGGCGTTTTTTTTTCAAACAGAACCAGCATATAACCAATTGATATTGCGAATAAAAATAACACATTCACATACCTATTAACCTAGGTTAGTGGTTATGGCTGACGTATAGGCCTCTTGCGCCTGTGCGCCAAAATGAGTATCTGCCAGCCATGCAAAACGAACCTGATGACATTCACCCGATCTTCTATGGCGCGCCCTCCAGCACCAGCTTTAAAAAGCTGCGCAAGCGGATTATCCGGCAGGTGCGCGAGGCGGTGGAAACCTATGGCATGGTCGAGCGCGGGGTCAAGTGGATGGTGTGCTTGTCGGGCGGCAAAGACAGCTACACCCTGTTGGCCGCGCTGATCGAGCTGAAGTGGCGCGGCTTGCTGCCCGTAGAGCTGCTAGCGGTGAACCTTGATCAGGGGCAGCCGAATTTTCCGGCGACGGTGCTGCCGGAATTCCTTGAAAAAATGGGGGTGCCGCACCGGATCGAGTATCAGGACACCTACTCGATTGTGGTCGATAAGGTGCCAAGCACCAAGACCTTTTGCGCCTTGTGTTCACGGCTGCGGCGGGGCAACCTTTACCGGATCGCACGCGAGGAAGGCTGCTCGGCTGTGGTGCTGGGCCACCATCGCGATGATGCGTTGGAAACCTTTTTCATGAACTTGTTCCATGGCGGCAAGCTCGCCGCCATGCCGGGAAAACTGTTGAATGACGAGCAAGATCTTTTTGTGCTGCGCCCGCTGATCAACGTGGCTGAGGCCGATTGCGAGAAATTCGCGGCGGCGATGGATTATCCGATCATTCCGTGCGACCTGTGCGGCTCGCAAGATGGCCTTCAGCGCCAGCAGGTCAAGCGCTTGCTGGATGGATGGGAGCAAAACAGCCCGGGCCGGCGCAATGTGATTTTCAAGGCGCTCACCAATGGCAACCCCAGCCATTTGCTCGACCCAAACATGTTTGACTTCAGTTCCCTGCAACGAATTGCCGCCAAAACGCCCCCAAAGGCCAAAAACCCTTGACCTTTGCCCCCCCAGCCTGTTGAACCCAAGCTGACGAATTTTGACCGCCAAGCGGAGTGTTTCCTATGGAAGACCAAAACAAAAATATGATTCTAGCGATTGTGCTAAGCATGGCCGTGATATTCGGGTGGCAGATCCTGTTCCCGCCGGAGCCGGTTTCGGACATCGGCGCGCAGCTTGAAGCGCTGCCTGAAGGCTCGCTCACGCCGCCTGTGGCCAGTGATGGCACGGGCGCGCCTGTTGCCGTCGCGGATGCGCTGGCGGTGCCTGAAACCACGGCCGCTACCGAAGTTGCGCGGGTTGATATTCGCACCGCTAAGCTTTCCGGCTCTATCTCCCTGCGAGGTGGCCGGATAGACGACCTGCACTTGCTTGATTATAACGTGAACCTCGGGGATGACAGCGAAAAGGTTGTGCTGCTGGCCCCTGTGGGCGCGCCAGAGCCGTTTTATGCGGTTTGGGGCTGGGCAGGCACTGCCGCGGGCAATGGTGGCGGCACCCCCAATGCCAGCACGGTCTGGGCGCTGGAAGGTGGCGATGTGCTCACGGAAACCACGCCGATCACTTTGAAGTGGGAAAACGGCGCGGGGCTAATCTTCCGCCGGACGATTTCTGTGGATGATCAATATATGTTTGATATCCAACAAAGCGTAGAAAACACCACGGGCGATTCCGTGCGGCTCGCGCCTTATGGTATTATTGCCCATTATGGCGAGCCGGAAACCGAAGGGTTCTACTTGTCTCACGAGGGGCTGGTGCGAGTGTCTGACGGCGAGCTGGAAGAACTGAAATACAAAGACATGCCAGATTTTGACCCCGTTGCCGGTGATGGTGCTGTCGATATCGTGGAGGTGCAGCAAAGTGGCTGGATCGGCTTTACCGCCAAATACTGGATGGCAACCATGGTGCCGCAAGCGGGGCAACCCTTTAAATCTGTGGCCAAATATACCGCCGCCAATAATACATACCAAGCTGATATGCGCCTGCCCGCCATGGATGTGGCCGCCGGTGAATCCGCTGAAATTGCCACCTCGCTCTTTGCCGGTGCCAAGGTGGTAGACCTTGTGAAGGGCTATGAGGCCGACCGCAACATCGACCGTTTTATCGATTCGGTTGACTGGGGGTGGTTCTATTTTATCACCAAGCGGATGCAGTGGTTGCTGTCAACTGTGCACGGGTATGTGGGCAATATGGGCCTTGCGATCATCGGCCTTACGCTGATTGTGAAGCTTCTTATGTTCCCGCTGGCATATAAATCTGCGGTATCTATGGCCAAAATGAAAAAGCTTCAGCCGGAATTGGCCAAGCTCAAAGAGCGCTTTGGCGAAGATAAGCAAGGCCTGCAAAAAGCCACCATGGAGTTTTACAAGAAAGAGGGGGTGAATCCGGCGGCGGGCTGCTTGCCGATCTTTATCCAGATCCCGATTTTCTTCTCGCTCTACAAGGTGCTGTTTGTAACCATCGAGATGCGCCACGCGCCGTTTATCGGCTGGATTCAAGACCTGTCGGCGCCAGACCCATCCAGCTTTTTGAACCTGTTCGGCCTGCTGCCCTATGATGTTTCATGGGCACCGCAGCTCTTGTCCATCGGCTTGCTGCCTATCCTCATGGGTATCACCATGTGGATGCAGCAAAAGCTCAATCCCGCCCCCACCGAGAAAACCCAAGCGATGATCTTGGCCTGGATGCCATGGGTATTCATGTTCATGCTGGGCGGCTTTGCGTCGGGCCTCGTGCTTTACTGGGTGGCCAACAACACCATCACCTTCTTGCAGCAATATTTCATTATGCGCTCGCAAGGGGTTAAGCCCGATGTGTTTGGCAACATCATGTCGACCTTCAAAAAGAACAAGGCCGAGTAGCCATGCCTTCGGTCGAGCATATATTTTGCCATCCTATTAAGGGCATCGGGCGTATGGCGCTCGATGCCGTTAAGCTGGAAATTGGCAAAACCATGCTGCATGACCGCGTGTGGGCCGTGGCCCATGAGGCCAGCAAATTTGACGCCGATGCGCCCGCATGGACTCCCTGCAATAACTTTATTCGCGGAGCCAAAGCCCCCGAGCTGCAAGCGATTGCTATCAGCCAATACGTGGCGGGCAGTGATATGGTGCTCACACATCCTGATCACCCGCCCTTCAGGTTTAACCCCGAAAACGAGGCGGAGCATGCGGGCTTTATTGACTGGCTGGCACAATTCGTGCCAGAAAATCGCGCCCAGCCCAAAGCGCTGGTCGCCGCCCCTGATCGCGGCATGACCGACAGCCCGTTTCCCTCGATCTCCATCCTTAACCTCGCTTCGCTGGCCGAGCTTTCCGCCAAGGCCGGCATGCCCATGGACCCCGCACGCTTTCGCGGCAACATCTGGCTGGACGGCGTGGACGCATGGGAGGAGTTTGACTGGATCGGCAAGACCCTGCGCATCGGCGAGGCCCGTGTGATGATTAAAGAACGTATAGAGCGCTGCATGGCCACCACGGTGGACCCTTTAAGCGGTGTGCAAAACGTGGATACCCTCAAGCTGCTCGAAGCTGGCTGGGGCCATACTGACTTTGGCGTTTACGGCGAAGTGGTGCAAGATGGCATGGTTGACCTTTATGACGGAGCACATATCCTATGAACCTGCCTTTTCCCCTCGTGGAAACCCCCGAGCCAATGGCGCTGGAGCGCGGCCGCAAGCTGTTTGCCGGTAATACCGACTTTCTGAAAGGCGTGGTGGCCATGGATGGCATGCCGCCCGCTGACCGTATCGAAGTGTGCTTTGCAGGCCGCTCCAATGTTGGCAAATCAAGCCTGATTAATGCGCTCACGGGCCGCAAGGCCTTGGCGCGCACCTCCAACACCCCGGGCCGCACGCAAGAGATCAACTTTTTCACCTTGCTGGAAAGCCATTACTTGGTAGACCTGCCGGGCTATGGCTTTGCCAATGCGCCCAAGGATGTGGTGCAAAAATGGCAGCGCTTGCTCAAGGCCTATCTTTCCGGCCGCGCCACATTGCGGCGGGTTTTTATGCTGATTGACAGCCGCCACGGGCCGAAATCTGTGGATGAAGAAATTATGGCCCTGCTCGGCACCGCGGCCGTCACCTTCCAAGTGGTGCTGACCAAAGTTGATAAGCCCAGCAAGGGCGACTATTCCAAGGTGCTGGAAAAAACCCGCGAGGTGCTGCAAAAATACCCCGCCGCCTATCCCGAGATCATCGCGACCTCGTCAGAAAAAGGCACGGGGCTGGATACTTTGCGCACGACGATTGCGACGATGGAGTAGGGGGGCACCATTTCCCTAACGGATTCGCCGCCGAGTTGCTGCCACGCAAGCGCTCGACCTTTCACAATACATGTCTCTGTAGACGTGTCATATATGACATGTATACAGAGGCATGTGCAGGAGTGCTGACAAAGCAAAGTTGACTGACCAGCGCCAGCCAGAACCTTTCCGGTGCTGCGCCCCGGAACCGCGCCTCGCTGCGCTCGGTGGCGGCGCGCTGGCCCTTCGCCTGCTTGGTGATGCTGCACCCGCGCCGCGCTGCAAATATCACGCTTGTGGCGAGGCTAAAGGCCGTGGTGGGCTCGTTATCAGTGGCTGTGGGTATTTTGGAAGCCCTTTGTGGGTTATCGAGAGTTTTCTTGAGTTGTCTGAGGGGGGGGCTACACTCATGGGGTGTTTTTGGAGGATTCTATGAAAATTGGTAAATTGGTGCAGCGGCATATCCCTGCTATTTTTGAATATTGTGAAACCAAGGATGCGAGCGAGTTTACACGGCTTCAGGATGCACGGTATAGTAAAGAGGCCTTGGAAATCATCTACCCGTTTTGTAAGCCTATTGCGAGTATTGGCGCAAAAAAACCTGATCGACATTACGTAAAGGAATTCGCCGTTTGTGGTATTCAGGTGCGCGTTACCAACGAATGGAAGGAGAAAAGCCTACCTCTTTTCAAAAATTACCTCCGCAAATGCAACATCGGATTTGATGATAGCTTTGACGAGGCTTCCGACACCCCAACATGCGCCAACACGAAAGAGCGGAAAGCTTCAGCGCGTTTCAAGCCTCCCAGCATTGGCAATGGGCAAAATGGAGTGATCCGTTATATTTTGAGCCAGCTCGACGAGGAGCAATTCAACGCAAATGATTGGGAACAGGTCAAAGCGGATTTCGGCCAATGCTGCGCTTATTGTGGCACCGATGGAAAGCTGGAACGAGAGCACGTTATCCCCATCAATCGGGATGCGCTTGGCGAGCACCGACTGGGAAACCTCGTTCCTGCTTGCCAGAGCTGCAACGCTAAAAAAGCCGGTGATGATTTTCGTGAATTTCTAGCAGAATCGCCCGATAGAATTACCACAATCGAATCCCATATGGCCAAGCATGGCTATGAGCCAATCGGCGACCATACCCTGATAAAAAGCATTCTGGAGATGGCCCATGCGGATGTCCGGCAGCTTGCAGAGCGTTATATTGCGCTGATAGAGGCCGTGCTTGCCGAAGAGCGCACGATAATTCCCTTGAAATAGCCCCGCCGTTCCGGCAGTAAATCGTGTGACGTTCATCAGAGCCAAAAAGGGGCGCTCATCAATGGAGAAATCATCCGCCATGAAAAGCGACTGGATCGCCACCGCCCGCACGCTCTCGGAGGCGCTACCGTTTTTGCAGCGCTATGATGGCGCGACTGTGGTGATCAAGTTTGGTGGCCACGCCATGGGGGATGACGCAGCGATGGAGCGCTTTGCGCGGGACATTGTGCTGATGAAGCAGACCAACGTGCATCCGGTTATTGTGCATGGCGGCGGGCCGATGATTAACGCGATGCTGGAGCGGCTCGGGGTGAAGTCCGCGTTTGTGAATGGCAAGCGGGTGACAGACCCGGCGACCATGGAAGTCGTCGAAATGGTGCTGTCCGGCTCGGTGAACAAACGGATTGTAGCGGCGATAAACGCCCAAGGCGGCAAAGCCGTGGGGCTGTCTGGCAAAGACGCCAACCTGATCACCTGTGAGGCCGCTGACGAGGCCCTCGGGCTGGTCGGCAAGCCGGTGGATGTGGACCCTTCGGTGATCACAACCTTTCAAGACACAGATTTTATACCCGTGGTGGCCCCTATCGGTGCTGGTCGCAATGGCGAAACTTATAACATTAACGGGGATACCGCAGCAGGGGCGGTTGCGGCAGCGCTGAATGCAGACCGCCTGCTGCTGCTCACAGATGTTGCCGGGGTGAAAGATGCCGATGGCGATGTGGTCACCGAGCTAACGCCTGAAACCGTGCGCAAACTCACCGATGAAGGGATCATCGCGGGTGGCATGATTCCGAAAACAGAAACCGCCTTGCAGGCGATCAAGGGCGGTGTGCGGGCGGTGGTTATCCTTGATGGCCGCGCGCCGCACGCTTGCTTGCTCGAGCTGTTTACGCCCCACGGCGCAGGCAGTATAATCCGCAGCTAGGGCTTTTTCGCCACAAGCAGCAGGTTACTCGCTGGCATATCTATGGGTGGCGCGGGCTGTAATTCGGCCTCACGCAACGTGTTTTGCACCCACTGCACCGACTTGTAACCGATATCCGCATCTTGCGCCCGCAGGCTTTCATGGAAGCGCTGGTCAGCTGCGCTGGCAAAATTCGCCCCGCGCAGAAACGGGCCATAAACGATGAAAAGCCCATCCGGTGCCAAGGCCTGCGCTGCCTCCCCGAGCACAGTTTCCGCCTCCGCATCACTGATCAAATGCAGCAGGTTGGAAAACAGAATCAGGTCTTGCAGTGGCCGCCGATCGGCCCATCCCTGCTGGCTGGCATCCAGATGTTTGGCGGGCAACAGGTTGGAAAGCCCAGCCCCCCACGCATCTATACTGGCCAGCCGCGCAGGCTCGATATCAGTAGGCTGCCATTGCAGCTGCGGAAAAGCCGCTGCATAGCGCGCCACATGTTCCCCCGTGCCACTGGCAATTTCCAACGCCCGCCCGCTTGGCGGCACCAAGGGGGTGAGCGCCTGCAAAATAGGCTCTATATTGCGTGCTGCCGAGGGGGCATGCAGCTTGGCCCCGTCTTGCGGAATGGCGATGCTTGCGGTTTTCGGAAGCTTTCGCGGTGGCTTTGTCATGCCCTAAGCCTAGCCCCTCGCGCCCTTGTGCACAATAGCAGCCATTAAATTCAATATCACGAATATATCTCGCGAATGCGACTTGAAAACCCCGCCCAAAACCGCCACCTTCCGGCCATGGAAAACGAAACAACCCTCCGCCTCGGTGTCTTTCTAGGCCTTTTTACCCTGTTTGGCATTCTTGAGTTCCTCTACCCCCGCCGCGCGCGGGTGCAGAGCCAAGCCAAACGCTGGACAACCCACTGGATTTTACTGGTGGTCTACAGTTTTGTGGTGCGCGGCATGGGGCTGCTGACGCCGGTAATCGTGGCCACAGGGGCGGCAGCGCACGCGGCAGGCATTGGCTTTGGGTTGTTTAACATAGTTGATCTGCCGGTCTGGCTGGAGATCACCATTGCCATCATTTTCCTTGATTGGGCCGTGTGGTTCCAGCACCTTATCACTCATAAAATCCCGTTCCTGTGGCGCTTTCACCGCGTGCATCATTCGGATCGGGACCTTGACGTCTCCTCCGCCATCCGCTTCCACCCCGTCGAAATTGCGCTTTCTATGCTTTATAAGGTGGCGCTGGTTTACCTGATCGGCGCGCCTGTAATTGCCGTGATTATCTTCGAGGTTATCCTTAATGGGGCCGCCATGTTTAACCACGCCAATATCAAGCTGCCGATAGCGCTGGACCGGATTATCCGCACCGTGATCGTAACGCCCGACATGCACCGCATCCACCATTCCGACATCCGCGAAGAGCATGATAGCAACTACGGCTTCTCGGTCTCGATCTGGGATCACCTGTTTCGCACTTTTACGGCTGAGCCTAAAGGCGGGCAGGAGGGCATGACGGTGGGGCTGCGCTGGCAGGACGACAAGACCGAGAAACTGGTCTGGGTGCTGAAACTCCCCGCAGATAAATTGTAGACAATCCGCGCCATTGGGGGCAAGCTTGCGGGGTAACTGCAAGGAGCCTCTGCAATGAAACGACTGATCCTGATCCGCCACGCCAAATCCAGCTGGTCTAGCGAGGCGGCGGATGACCAATCTCGCCCCTTGAATGACCGTGGCCGCTCGGCGGCGGTAAAGGTTGGCAACTGGCTGAAGGCCGAGGGCTATATGCCCGATCAGGTGATTTCCTCCAATGCCACCCGCTGTGCCCAAACATGGGAGGGCATGGCCCCCGCGCTGGGCAGCCCCGATGTGAGTGTTAGCGAGGCGCTCTATCTTGCCGGCCCACAGGCCATGTTGGCGGCGCTGCAAGCGGCCACTGGCAACACGGTGCTCATGCTCGGCCATATGCCTGGCATTGGTGAATTTGCCCGCGGCTTGCGGCGTGACCCGCCGCCCGCCCATGACGCGTTTCGAAAATACCCGAGTGGTGCGGTAACGGTGCTTGATTTCAAGGCCGAAAACTGGGCCGAGGTGCAAATGGGCACGGGGAAGTTTGTGGCTTATACTGCCCCGCGTGATTTGCCCTAAGAGCGGAAAAACAGGGCTTACAGTGGCAGCGCTGCGGTAGATTTAATTTCTTCCATGGAGAGCAAGGCGGTGACGTTGAAGACTTTAACTTGCGCAATCAGCGCTTGATAAAACGCATCATAAGCCTTGGCGTTTTTCACCCGCACTTTGAGGATATAATCAATATCCCCCGCTAGCCTATGGGCTTCCAGCACCTCGGGGCGGGCGTGCAGGGCCTTTAGGAAGGCGGCTTGCCAGTCGGCCTCGTGCTCGGAGGTGCGCACCAGCACAAAGAAGCAGGCCTCCAGCCCCAGCGCATCGGGCGAGAGGATGACGGTTTGTTTTTCGATCACCCCTGCCGCGCGGAGCTTTCGAATCCTGTTCCACACGGGGGTTTTGGAGGAGCCGGTTTTTTTGGCGATTTCATCAAGCGAGGCCGAAGCGTCCTCTTGCAGGGCCTCAAGGATGTTCTTGTCGAGGGGGTCGAGGGGGTAGGCCATTCTGCGAAAACTCCTGAAATTGGAAAAATGTCGGGGGTTATTGTGTGAATCTGCGCAATAATCCTTATTATTTCCTGCGTATAGTAATTTCTTAGAACAATATCCTATTATCCAAGGAAAGCAACCATAGATACCGGAAGGATATTCCATGACCGAGCACGCCATTATTGCCGCCACCGCCAATGACGCCACCGTTTACCTGACTTCGTGTGATGCGTGGACCCCCGAGCTGGCGCTGGCTGAAGTGCTCCCGCCCGAGGATCACGACTGGCGGCTGGCTTTTGCCAACCGCTTGCGCGAGGTCTCTGGTGCGGCACTGCGCGCGGTGACCACCGACAGCAACGGGCTGCCTGTGGCCTAGTCTTTTTTGGCGGCAGGCTTCTTGGCAGCGGGTTTTTTCGCAGTGGTTTTTTTGGCCGCTGGCTTCTTCTTAGGCGCGGGTTTTTTCTTGGCAGGGGGCTTCTTTTTCGCCGCCGGTTTTTTCTTGGCCGCGGGTTTCTTTTTGCCTTTGGTGGCGGCTTTGGCATTCACCAATTCCACCGCCATCTCCACGCTCACATCCTCCGGCTCGGTGCCTTTGGGGATGGTGGCGTTGATCTTTTCCCACTTGATATACGGCCCATAGCGGCCCTTCATAATGTTCATCTCGCCGCCATCGGGGTGGTCGCCCAAGCTTTTGATCGGCTCGGCGGCTTGGCCACGGCCTCGGCCTGGCGGCTTGGTGGCGATCATCTCGACCGCGCGGTTCATGCCGATGGTGAAAATCTCGTCACCATCCGGAATGTTCACATAGGTTTTGGCGGGCTTTTTGCCCTTTTCTTCGGCGGGTTTGGTCCACAAGATATAGGGGCCATAAGGGCCGATGGCGGCGGTCACCACACCGCCCTCGGGGTGGTCGCCGATGGTGCGGGGCAGGCTCAGGAGTTGCAGGGCAAGCTCCAGCGTTACGTCGGCAGGCTCCATACCTTTTGGCACCGAGGCGCGCTTGGGTTTTGGCGCTTCCTCGGTGGCCTCGCCGAGCTGCATATAGGGGCCAAAGCGGCCGGCGCGCAGGGTTACCGGCGTGCCTTCTTCGTTGACGCCCAGCACCTTGCCATCAAGCCCCGCCATATCGCCGCCGGGGTTTTCACCGCCGATGGGGCGAGTGTAGCGGCATTCGGGGTAGTTCGAGCAGCCAATGAAGGCACCGCCGGAGCGGGCGGTGCGCAAGCTAAGCTTGCCGGTGCCGCAGTTTTTGCAGATGCGCGGGGTTGGGTCTTCTGCTGTGACAGGAAAGAGGTGCGGCTCTAGAAACTCGTTGATTTTTTCGAGCACATCGGTGATGCGCAACTCGGCGGTTTCGGCGATGGCGGCTGAGAAATCGCCCCAGAAGCGGGCGAGGAGGGCTTTATAGTCTTCCTTGCCAGCGCTGACCTTATCAAGATCATCTTCCAACGCGGCGGTGAAATTATAGCCGACATATTTGCGGAAATAGCTCTCCAAAAACGCCGTAACGAGGCGGCCCTTATCCTCCGGATGAAGTCGGTTTTTCTCTTTGCGAACGTAATCGCGATCCTGAATGGTGGTGATCACCGAGGCATAGGTGGATGGGCGCCCAATGCCGAGTTCTTCCATGCGTTTCACCAAGGTGGCCTCGGTATAACGGGGCGGTGGCTGGGTGAAGTGTTGCTGGGCAAAGGTGCTGCTATCCTCAGAAAGCACGGCCTTTTCATGGCGCTGCATGCCGCTGTCAATCACGGCTTCATCTTCGGTATATTTGGCATAATCGGCGGCAAACCCACCGGCTTTCGGCTTGGCGGGGTCGCCCTCGTGAATGACGGGAAGGCGGGCGTCATCGCCCTTTGCCTCTTGGTCATCCTTGCCCTCTTCGTAAACCTTCAAAAAGCCATCAAACGTAACCACTTGGCCATTGGCGCGCAGCACCACCTCGCCATCAGCCGAGCCGATGTCCACGCTGGTGCGCTCCAGCTTTGCGCCAGACATTTGGCAGGCAATAGTGCGCTTCCAGATCAGGTCATAAAGCTTGCGCTGGTCGGCCTCCAAACGCTCGAGCTTGGCGGGTTCGCGGTCCATCTCTGTGGGGCGAATACACTCGTGGGCTTCTTGGGCGTTTTTGGCTTTGTTCTTGTAAATGCGGGGTTTTTCAGGAATGTAATCCGCGCCGTATTTGCTTTTGATGAAGGCGCGCGCGGCACTCACGGCCTCGGGGGCCATATCAATGCCGTCTGTCCGCATATAGGTGATGTAACCGGCCTCATAGAGGCGCTGCGCGGTGGACATGGTTTGCCGCGCACCAAAGCCGAACTTGCGGCTGGCTTCCTGCTGCAAGGTGGACGTCATAAACGGGGCAGACGGATTGCGCGTGCCGGGCTTGGCCTCGACCTTTTGCACTGTGAGCGCGCGAGACGTAATCGCCTGCACCGCCAGCTCTGCCGAGGCCGCCGTATTCAGGTCAAACTTTTCGAGCTTCTTGCCGCCGAGCACCGTAAGGCGCGCCTCGAAAGCCTGCCCGCGCGGGGTGGTGAGCAGCGCCTTGACGCTCCAGTATTCTTTGTTGTTAAACGCTTCGATCTCCATCTCGCGCTCAACGATCAGGCGCAGGCAGACCGACTGCACGCGGCCAGCGGACTTGGCCCCGGGTAGCTTGCGCCAGAGCACCGGCGACAGGTTAAAGCCCACCAGATAATCCAGCGCGCGGCGGGCCAGATAGGCCTCGACCAAGGGCATATCCACTTGGCGCGGGTTTTTCATGGCCTCGGTCACGGCGGTTTTGGTGATGGCGTTAAACACCACCCGCTCCACATGGGTGCTCTTCTTAATTACCTTACGCTTTTTCAGCGCTTCCTCAAGGTGCCAGCTAATCGCCTCGCCTTCCCGGTCAGGGTCGGTCGCGAGAATAAGCTTGTCGTCAGAGTCGGCCTTCATCGCATCCACAATGGCGCGCACATGCTTTTGCGAATGGGTGCCGATTTGCCATTTCATCTCGAAATCATGCTCGGTATCCACCGAGCCATCTTTTGGCGGCAGGTCGCGCACGTGGCCATAAGAGGCGAGCACGGTAAAACCCGGCCCGAGGTATTTCTCGATGGTTTTAGCCTTGGCAGGGGATTCAACGACGACAACAGCCATGAGGGGTTCTCCGAAATCTGGGCGGATGCAATTGGAGGCGCAAAATGGGCGGCAATTGGCTGACTGTCAATGGTTGATTGGTAAATGCGGCATATAGCTATATAATATAAAAACATGGAGGCTGGGCATGGGAGGTAAACAGGTAGTTGGCGTGGTTGCTATTTGGTTGTTTGCCACTCTGGGGGCGGCAGCCCAAAGCGTGCCAAACTCGGTGGCGCTTATTGCCGCTGATATGGCCCTGCCGCACGCGGCCAAAATGCACGGCGTGCCGGATTATTTTGACTGGGCCGATGGCCCGCGGCTAAATATGGGCCTGCGCCCCGGCCGCTTTCGGGCCTTTCTGGCGTGGGGGCAGGTTTATGAGGCCGCTTCCGGCAGTGCCGCTGTGAATACCCGCATCCAGATCCGCAATATTCGTGGGTATTACCTCTCGAATGCAGATGGCCGCTGGCATGTGCTGCAACGCTCGCGAAGCATTGAGGGTGAGGCCTATACCGAAGATTTTGCCAATAATGAAAACCACCCCGCAAATGCGAGGCCCGCGCCGGAGGGCGGCCTTTCGGTGCGCCTTACGCGGGGCTATAATTTTCACTTCTGGCCGACAGTGCCGCGCGTGAATTTACCGCCTGTCAACGATATAAAAGGCATTTTCACCACCGTGCAAGCGCGGCTGGTGCTGGATAACCCCGCCGCGCCCGATGACCGCGCAAAGGCCCGCTACCTTTTGGGCATGGGCGCGGATTATTGGCTGGATCAGGATATTCAGTTTCAACCGAACTATGCGTCTAACGATGATATCGGCATCGGACGGCACAGGTTTGTGACCCGCGACTGGCAGTGGTTTAATATGACCACCCTATCGCTTGCCGAATTGCGCGGCGCCCCGCCACCCCTCTGAGCGCGTCCTGAGGGCGATTCGTTTTTTGGGGGGCACCTTGGCCAACTCATCTGAACTTTCGACGAAAAAACAACCTGTTTTTATGGGAAGTGGCCGTTTTGACCCTAATTTTTGCAATTCACACTTACAAAGTGTATAAACTTTTCCAATATTGCTGCAATTATATTTTGTTTATGCAATATATAATAAAGTAACCTGAAATTCTGGGCTTTCTGGGAGGCATGAATATGGCTGAAATCGTAGTAATCGGAGCTGGCATTGGCGGGTTGCCCGCTGCTTATGACCTAAAAAAGGAATGCAGGAGCGAGGATAACATTACCGTTATCTCTAACAATCCTTATTTCCAGTTCACACCGTCTAACCCGTGGGCCGCCGTTGGCTGGCGCAAGCGCGAAGACATTACGATTGACCTTGAGCCGGTGCTGAGCAAGCAAGGCATTAAATTTTTGGCCGATCCGATGGTTGGGTTTGACCCGGAAAACAACACCATCACCCTGCAAAGCGGTGCCGAGGTGAAGTATGATTATGTGGTCATCGCCACCGGCCCCGAGCTGGCCTTTGACGAGATCGAGGGCCTTGGTCCCCATGGCGGCTTTACGCAATCGGTGTGTGATGTAAACCACGCCATAACCGCAAGTGCAGACTGGGAAGAATTCTGCAAAAACCCCGGCCCGATTGTGGTTGGTGCGGTTCAGGGGGCATCCTGCTATGGCCCCGCTTATGAATTTGCCATGATCATGGATACCGACCTGCGCAAACGCAAAATTCGCGACAAGGTCAAGATGACCTTTGTGACCGCTGAGCCATATGTGGGCCATCTTGGCCTTGGCGGCGTGGGCGATACCAAAGGTATGCTGGAGCGCGAAATGCGCCATCGCCACATTAACTGGATCACAGACGCCAAGGTTGACAAGGTTGAAGACGGCAAAATGCATGTCAGCCAGCTTGCTATGGGTGGCGACGTTGTGGCATCTCACGAGCTTGAGTTCGATTTTTCGATGATGCTGCCCGCCTTCCGCGGCCTGCCGCCGTTTATGCCGGCGAATGCGCCCGAGGGACTTGCCAATCCGCGCGGGTTTATTGTGGTAGACAAGCACCAGAAAAACCCGAAATTCCCGAATGTATATGCCGTGGGCGTGTGTATCGCCATTGCGCCGCTGGAAGCCTCGGCTGTGCCTGTGGGCGTGCCAAAAACCGGCCTGATGATTGAATCGATGGTGGCGGCTGCGGCTGGCAATATCGGCCAGGAGCTGCGTGGGCAAGAGCCAACCCATGAGCCAACATGGAATGCTTTCTGTTTGGCGGACTTTGGTGACAAGGGCGTTGCGTTTATGGCGCAACCCCAAAACCCACCGCGTAACAAGAACTGGGCCGCCGAAGGCAAGTGGGTGCATTGGGCCAAGATCGGCTTCGAGAAGTACTTTATGCGCAAGATCCGCAAGGGCCAAAGTGAGCCGTTCTTCGAGAAAACGGTGATGAAAACCATTTCGATGACCCGCCTGAAAGACTAGGCATTTAGCACATTGATGAGCAGCCCGTGCCACAAGCGCGGGCTGCTTTTATGTGCGGTCGGGCTTGCCCCGACATGCGCTGACGAGGTGGCCCTTTTTGAGCGCGATTCTGCATGCAAATTGCCGAGGACGGGTCGCCGAGGAAGCGCACGCCTAGGACTGTCCGGCAGCTCCGAGTTTGCTTTTGCTTCGGGGGGGATAAACCCCCACTCAACAAAAGCACATTTTCAGGCAAGCTGAAAACGACTGCCGCTGGCCATAGCCTAGCTGCGCTCGGTGCGCTATACTGGGGCGAAGGGGATGGATATGAAATCTGTTATATTATTGCGCGGCATTAATGTGGGCGGGCATGGCAAGCTGCCGATGAAGGAACTGTGTGCGATGCTGGAGGGTTTGGGGGCTAAGAACCCGCAGAGCTATATTCAAAGCGGGAACGTAGTGATTGAGGGGATGGTGGAGCCCGAGGTGCTGGCGGCGGCGATTGAAGACGCCAAGGGGTTTAGGCCCTCGGTGATGGTGATTCCGAAGGTGGAATTTGTGCGCTTAACCGAAGAAAGTGCTTTTGATGAGCCAGACGGCAAGCTGCTGCATATTTGGTTCGCTGCTGGTGCTTTTACCTTTAATCAAGAAAAGGCGGATAGCCTGAAAGCCGATTCGGAGCGCCTGCATATCACTGATCGCGCCATTTGGCTGCACGCGCCAAACGGTGTAGGGCGCTCTAAGCTGGCCGCTAAAATCGAGGCGCTTTCGGGCGTGCCTTGCACGGCGCGCAACATGAATACGGTGCGCAAATTACGCGAGATGCTTGACGGCTAAGGCCACCGCCGCCTATCGTCGGACAAAAAGGTTTTTATGCTCCAAGGCCCTCTCTTTAAATACCGCGCGTTGATCGCATCTGGCGAGCTGCGGGATGACGCCGCTCAGCGATTAGCGGTTGAAAAGCTGCAACTACTGCACAGGCGCTTGGATGGCTATAACCCCGCCAAGCCGAGCCGCTTTGGGCTGGGTATTTTTGGCTGGGGGCGGGAGCATATCGAGGAGGTCGATGTGCAGGGGCTTTACCTGTATGGCGGCGTGGGGCGTGGGAAATCCATGCTGATGGACCTGTTTTTTGAAAGTGCGCCTGTGGCCAAAAAACGGCGCGTGCATTTTCATGCCTTCATGCAGGAGATCCATGCGGGGATTACGAAAGCACGTCTGGGTTGCGCGAAAGATCCGATAGAGCCAGTGGCGGCGGCGGTGGCCGAAAGCGCCACCTTGCTGTGCTTTGACGAGTTGCAAATTGGCGATATTACCGATGCGATGATCGTTGGCCGCTTGTTTGACAAGCTGTTCGCGCGGGGTGTGGTTATTGTAGCCACGTCTAACCGCCACCCTGATGACCTGTATAAAGACGGCTTAAACCGCCAGCTTTTCATCCCGTTTATCGAGCGGATCAAGGCGCGGCTTGAGGTTTTTCATCTCGCCAGCAATACGGACTATCGGCAAAACCGCCTTCCGGGGGGTAGGGTGTATTTTTCCCCGCTCAACGCCCGCGCGCGGCATGATATGGATACAGCATGGGCGAGTTTTGCCGCGTGTAAGGGCCAGCCCTTGGTGCTAAAAGTGCAAGGGCGTGAAGTGCGCTTGCCCCTGCATTGCGACGGCGTGGCGCGGGCCAGCTTTGCTGACCTGTGCGAGCAGCCCTTGGGCGCGGCCGACTATTTGGCCATCGCCGATGAAATCGCGGTGCTGCTGCTAGAGGATATTCCGGCTCTAAGCCAAGAGCAAGCCGGACCCGCCAAGCGGTTTGTGACCCTGATAGACGCGCTGTATGAAGCAAAAACGCGGCTGGTTTGCTCCGCAGCGGCTCCGCCGGAGCAGCTTTTTGAAGCCGGAGATGGCGCATTTGAATTTGCCCGCACCGCCTCCCGCTTGCATGAAATGGCCAGCGCCGGATGGCCAGTCCGCGGCTAATATCCGCAGATACCCCCTTGCAAAGCCAGGAGAATAGCGCAAGGTAGCGGCGGTATACTGAAAGGCAAACGCATGGAAAATATCGTAATTCTGGATGGCGCACGCACCGCCATTGGTGGCTTTGGTGGCAGCTTGGCGGGCGTGCCGCCAACCCAAACGGCGGCGCATGTAAGCCGTGAGGCTATGGCCCGGGCGGGGGTTGAGCCAGCGCAAATCGGGCATGCCGTGTTTGGCCATGTGATAAATACCGAGCCGCGCGATATGTATCTTTCCCGCGTGGCGGCTATTGAATCCGGGGTGCCGGAAGGCGTGCCGGCGATGAATGTGAACCGGCTGTGTGGCTCGGGGGCGCAGGCGATTGTATCGGCGGCGCAGAGCCTGATGCTGGGGGATGCCGACTTTGCCTTGGCGGGCGGAGCGGAGGCCATGAGCCGTGCGCCTTACATTTTGCAAGATGCGCGCTTTGGCAAAAAAATGGGCGATATGGCCGCGGTGGATATGATGCTGGCCACGCTCCACTGCCCCTTTGGCACCGGCCATATGGGGATTACCGCCGAGAATGTGGCGGCGAAATACGGCATAAGCCGCGCGGCGCAAGATGCCTTTGCGCTGACAAGCCAGCGTCGGGCGGCGGCGGCCATTGCGGCAGGGCATTTCACCAGCCAGATTGCTCCGATGGAGGTGCGCCAAGGGCGCAAAGCCGTGGTTTTTGACACCGACGAACACCCGAAAAACACCAGCGCGGAGGCGCTCGCTGGGCTGCGGGCTGCTTTTGAGAAGGATGGCACGGTGACGGCAGGCAATGCCTCAGGCATTAATGACGGCGCAGCGGCGCTGGTGCTGGCCACCGAAACCGCAGCGGCCAAGGCAGGGCTTAAACCCAAGGCACGAATTCTGGGCTATGCCCATGCGGGGGTAGCCCCCGCGCTCATGGGAATCGGCCCTATTCCGGCGGTGCAAAACCTGCTTAAGCGCACTGGGCTTCAGGCCGATGATTTTGCCGTGATCGAAAGTAACGAAGCCTTCGCCGCGCAGGCCTGCGCCGTAAGCCAGGAGCTGGGGTTGGACCCCGCCCGCGTTAACCCCAACGGCGGCGCGATTGCGCTGGGCCATCCCGTAGGGGCCACGGGCGCGATCGTAACCCTGAAGGCAATTTACGAGTTAGAGCGCATCGGCGGCGGCAAAGGGCTGATCACCATGTGCATCGGTGGAGGGCAGGGCATAGCGCTGGCGATCGAGGTGTAGGCAGCGATGCATGGGAGAGCACGCTCCCTATGGGCTGCCGTCGGGGCAATCTCTGTCCAAAAAGCAGGCGACCATTGCGACATTTTTCTGGGAAATTGGCACGCGCTGGCCGCTACGCAGGGTCAGCATAGTGCGCTCGCCGTCCTTTTCGAGTGACAGCATGGCTGCAAAAGCCACCCAGTGCGAGCGATGCACCCGCAAGCCCTTGCTCGGGCCAGCCTTTTCGACCGCGGATTTCATGGTCATCCGGTGCATATGCGTGCCGTTTCGGGTGGAGATTTCAACATAATGGTCTGCCGCTGAAATCAGCCATACCTCACCGCGTTTCTCGCTTGGCAATAGGGTTTCAATAGTATCGTCTATATACAGTCGCTTATAGGATCGTAGGCACAAACGAGGCTTTAAGTGCCACAGGATAAAATCATCGACCAAAACACCGAGCAGAAAAAACGGGATAAACACCTCCATATAAGAAGGCATGGGGTAGGCAGTAATAGCCTCGCTCACTGCGGGTTCAACGAGGCAGAAAAGGGAGGCGGTCATGAGGCTATGAATAACGGCCACAGACCAAAGGCTGATATCCAGCATTAAATGTAGTGGTAAAATCAGGTAGAGAATAGCAACCGACAGGGTGCTGCCAACGAGCATAGCCAAGCCTATCAAGACGACGCGGGTGGACATATCTGCGGCGGCGAACGGCACAAAAATGCTCGTGCCCAGGCTGATGATCAGAACAACCATGGCTGCTAGGTGGATTTCGGGGCGGAGCAGGACCACGGTAATAAAAGCGCGCGAATACTTGTAAGCATTTTTCAACGAAATCGGGGCGGGGTGTGCTGCCAACTTCAAAATCAGGTCGACCTCACGCTGCGCGTCATCCGCCAGCACTTTGACTTTATTGCATAGCTTCGAGTAGCTTGCATATATGTAGTGGCGTGGCGCCGGCATTTGGTGGCTCGCGAAGTCTTCAAGGAGCCATTACAGCATGACGAGCCGTTTTTTTGAAGGGGTGACATAGGGTAAGGTTAAAATGTATGCCCCGTGGCGCGCCAGCTTTGATACGTGCACCGGCGCGCGGGAGGGCGTTAATGGCTGTTCGCGAAGGGCGCTTCATCGCCCCACAGCGCTGCCACGCGGGCATCTCGGCCGCAACCATTGCGGTAATAGTTATAACGGCTTGGGTTTTTTTTGTAATAGTTCTGGTGGTAGTTTTCCGCATCCCAAAATTCGCCAGCAGCCAGAATGGGCGTTACAATCGGCACGCCAAGGCGGTTGCCGATTGCGGCTTTCGAGGCGCGGGCCGCGGCGGCCTGCTCATCATTCAGCACAAAAACACCGGTGAGGTAGCTATGGCCACGGTCGCAAAATTGCCCGCCATCATCGGTGGCATCCACCGTGCGCCAATACACATAGAGCAGTTGATCATAGCTCACCACGTCGGCGTCAAATGTTATGCGCACGGCCTCTCGGTGCTGGCCGTGGTTGCGATAAGTAGCGTTTTGCATGGTGCCGCCGGTATAGCCGGACACGGTTTCCACCACGCCCTCGACCTTGTCAAAATCGCTCTCGACGCACCAAAAGCACCCTCCCGCAAAAATCGCGGTTTGCAAGGTTTCGGCCTTGGCCACGGTTGATGCGGCCATGAAGGCCAGTAAAACGGTCAGGATTTTCATTCTCATTTCCTCAAAAAGCTGATATGGCCGCAACATGCTGGTTTGACCAGTCACTTGCAAACAACATTCCGGTGAGGAATTGTTACAATCTTTTAGGAGCCAACCATGCCCGGACTTTTGCCCAATGTAGACCCCGACGGCCTTCAGGAGTTTTCGGTGGTATTTACCGACCGATCTCTCAACCATATGTCGGCCAGCTTTCAGCAGGTGATGCGCGATATTTCCGAAACGCTGAAGGGCGTTTACAAGGCCGATGCCGTGGTGGTAGTGCCCGGCGGCGGCACCTATGGCATGGAGGCCGTTGCGCGGCAATTTGCCAATGATCAGAAGGCCTTGGTTATTCGCAATGGTTGGTTCTCCTATCGCTGGACCCAGATTTTCGAGGCCGGAAACATCCCTTCCGAGCACACGGTGCTAAAGGCCCGCCAAACCGGAAACGCTGCCACCGCCCCCTTTGCCCCCGTGGCCATTGAAGAGGCCGTGGCCCGCATCCGCCAAGAGCGCCCCGCGCTGGTGTTCGCCCCGCATGTGGAAACCTCCAGCGGCATGATATTGCCCGATAGCTACATCAAAGCGCTGGCCGATGCCGCGCACGAGGTCGGCGGGCTGATGGTGCTGGATTGTATTGCGTCTGGCACGATCTGGGTGGATATGGCGGCTACTGGCGTGGATATTCTGATTTCCGCGCCGCAAAAGGGCTGGAGCAGTTCGCCAGCAGCTGGCTTGGTCATGCTCTCGAATGCAGCCCTCGCGCGGATGGAGGAGACCGAGTCCAGCAGCTTTGCGCTGAACCTGAAAACATGGCACAATATCATGCAGGCCTATGTGCAGGGCGGCCATGCCTACCACGCGACCTTACCGACAGACTCGCTCAAGGCCTTCCGCGATGCCATGAAAGAAACCGAGGCGCTGGGCTGGGATGCCATTGCCGCCGCGCAGCAAGCGCTGGGCGGCAAAGTGCGGGCAGCGCTTAAGGCGCGGGGCATTGCCTCGGTGGCCGCGGCGGGCTTTGAAGCGCCGGGCGTTGTGGTGAGCTATACCGATGACCCCGAGATCAAAACCGGCAAGAAATTCGCCGCGCTGGGCATGCAGATTGCCGCCGGCGTGCCGCTGCAATGTGATGAGCCAGAGGGCTTTAGCACCTTCCGTCTCGGGCTGTTCGGGCTGGATAAGCTGGCTGATGTTGATGCCACGGTTAAGCGGTTGAAAGCGGCATTGGATCAGGTGCTTTAGGGGGAGTATTTCGCTGCCACGCAAAAAATTCACGCCGGTCCCAATGGGCCGGCGTTCGTATTTACCGGGGTAACGCAGGCGGCCTACCGGACCTTTGGGCGCAGATCCGTGTTTGTTTTGCGCGGAAATTTTGGCTGTGATCGGCAGGAGCGGCCGTAGGCCGTAGAACAGCGTGAGCAGGTTGCCCCCGAATCCCGAGCCGGGTGTCGAGCCGGAGATTGTCAGGGTTAACCGGGTCGTAGTGAATGTGGCGGGTGTCCGCGTGCTTTTGGTGTTAAGTAAGCATAGGTGGCATAACATGCGGCTGGAAAGCGCAAGGCGGTTTTGCAGAGGCGCTGTTTTCGGTAACGCTTCATAATAGCTTAGGATATTCAGATTCTTTGGTGTTTATTCTCCTAGGATAATAAACACCAAAATCAATGAAAACCCCGCATGGATTATGCGGGGTTTTAACGTGGCCGCGCTATTTTAGCCGTTTGTCACGCGCCGCCAAAAGCTTGAGTCGCAGGGCGTTGATCTGGATAAAGCCCGCAGCATCCTTCTGGTCATACGCGCCTGCATCATCCTCAAAGGTTACGTGCTCTTCGGAGTAGAGTGAGTGGTCAGACCAGCGGCCAACGGTTTGGCACAAGCCTTTGTAAAGCTTCAGCTTTACGGTGCCTGTCACGTGCTTTTGGCTTTCGTCGATCAGGGCTTGCAGCATATCGCGCTCGGGGGAATACCAGAAGCCGTTGTAAATAAGTTCGGCGTATTTCGGCATCAGCTCGTCTTTCAGGTGGGCCGCGCCACGGTCCAGCGTAATGCTCTCCATGCCACGATGGGCCTCTAGCATAATAGTCCCGCCCGGCGTTTCATAAATTCCACGGGATTTCATGCCCACAAAGCGGCCCTCCACGAGGTCAAGCCGCCCGATACCATGCTTGCCGCCAAGCTCATTCAGCGCGGTCAGCATTTCAGCAGGCGAAAGCGCCTTGCCGTTCAGCGCCACAGGATCGCCTTGCTCATAGGTGATCTCGATATGCTCCGGTGTATCCGGCGCATCCTCGGGCGCAACGGTGCGCTGATACACATAATCGGGCGCTTCAATCGCCGGATCTTCCAGCACTTTGCCCTCGGAGGAGGTATGCAGCAGGTTTGCGTCTACGCTGAAAGGCGCTTCGCCGCGCTTGTCTTTAGCGATCGGAATCTGGTGCATTTCGGCAAATTCCAGCAGGCGTGTGCGGCTGGTCAAGTCCCACTCCCGCCACGGCGCGATCACCTTAATATCGGGGTTCAGCGCATAGGCGGCCAGCTCGAAGCGCACTTGGTCATTGCCTTTGCCGGTGGCCCCGTGGGCTACGGCATCCGCGCCACATTCCGCGGCGATCTCCACCAAACGCTTGGAGATCAGCGGGCGGGCGATCGAGGTGCCGAGCAGGTAAAGTCCCTCATATTGCGCATTGGCACGGAACATCGGAAACACGAAATCCCGCACGAACTCTTCGCGCACGTCTTCAATGTGAATGTTTTCCGGCTTCACGCCCATCAGCTCGGCTTTTTTGCGTGCTGGCTCCAGCTCTTCGCCTTGGCCAAGGTCGGCGGTAAAGGTGACCACCTCACAGCCATATTCGGTTTCGAGCCATTTTAGAATAATCGAGGTATCCAACCCGCCGGAATAGGCGAGCACAACTTTTTTAGGGGCAGACATCTGGCGTTCTCCGGCAAAATATTTTATAGGCTGGCAATACTTGAGTTTAGCGCGCCCTTCAAGCGGGAAAGCGCGAGGGGCCTATTGGCATAGAAGGAAGCTGACATGCGAACCGTTGAAAATTCGCAATTCAAAATCGCTTATTTCCCCGTGCCCAAAACCGCCAGCACCTCGATGAAGCACGCTTTTTACCAGCTAGAGCACGGAAAACCCTTCAAGAAAGCCGAAAATCCGGAGCGCCGCGCCGGCATTCACGACAATTATGTAAACACGCGGCGCTTTTACCAGATCGACCATAAACGCTACGCAGATTACGCGCGCTTGGCTGTTATTCGGGACCCTGTGCGCAGGATCATTTCCGCCTATGAGCATAGGGTTGAGCGGGAGCGGGAGCTGTCGGAGAACCGAATTGATATGGCATTGGCGGAGGCGCTGGGGGTTGTGCCTAACCCGAATCGCAACTTTTTCCTCCGCAATCTGGAGAAATATCGGATTTTGTCGCGCTCCATAAAGCACCACACAGACCCGGCAACGCAATTTTTGGGGCATGATCTGTCGTATTTTACGGATGTGGTGAAAATCGGGAAAGTTGGCCCGCTTGCAGAGCAGATTGAAGCGCTGACGGGGCGATCGTTTCCGCTGGGGCATCACCAGAAAGGCTCTGGCAAGCCGATGGTTTTGCGCATGGAGCGCACGGCCCGTGACGCATTGTTGGGCTATTGCGCCGGAGATTACGCCTTGATGAAGGGCTATTTCAATATCCCCGAGGTTTTACTGCTCTAGCCCCGCATTGGCCTAGCCTGCCCCTGTTGCATATGGTAAACGGGGCCAGAAAGTGGAGGCAGGTATGAACGGCTTAACAATTCTCTCCCATAGCTTTCGGCAGGTTAAAGGCAACCTCGCCGTGGCGGTTATGGTCAGCGCGTGGCTGGTGGCGATATATGTAGCGGCGCTTGCGGTGCTATTTCGGTATATGCCCGAATGGCTGGCGGCGGCCATCGCACAAGACTCCGCCCGCATGGAGGCTGCACTGGATTTCACCGGCAAAAACGTGGGCATGGCGGCGGCGTTGCTATTGCTGGCGCTGGTGTTTTTGATGTGGGCCGCCTCTCTGGTCGCGATCACATGGCACCGCTACATCCTGCTGGATGAGTCGCCAAAAGGATTTTTGCCCAGCCCCTCTGGCTTTCCCATTGGAAAATACGCATGGCGCGGCATCGGCATCACCTTTCTGGCGGCAATGGCAGCAGGCTTGGTCGGGGGTGTTTTGGCCGTGATCATCGGGCCAGCTACCCTTGTTGCCTCGCCAACTCCCGCCGGCATGGTAATGGAGCTTTTCCGGCAGTTCATCATTAACATCGTGATGCTGGTGCTCTACCTTCGCATGGCGCTGGTGTTGCCGTCGGTGGCGCTGGGCGCGGGGCTGACCATTGGTGAAGCGTGGGGGAAAAGCGCCGGATATACCGGCTCGATATTGGGGCTGGCTGTGCCACTGGCGCTGATCAATGCCGTAGTGCCGCTGCTTATCAGCTTGCTATTTGGCGAGCTGGTCTGGATAAAAATGGCCCTGAACGGCGCATTTATGTGGTTCTACTTTATGCTCAATATCAGCGTGTTAAGCACGCTTTACGGCTATATCGTTCAACAGCGCGAGGTGCATTAATGGCATTTTCGGAGCAGGTCTCCCGTGCCGAACGCAGGATGCGCTCTCTTTTTGAGCGCACGCCCCTGCAGCGGAATGATTTTCTGAGCGCGCGCTATGAAGCCAATATTTACCTGAAGCGGGAAGACCTTTCCCCCGTGCGATCCTATAAAATTCGGGGGGCGTTCAATGCGATTGTAAAGGCGTTGGATGCGGGCGAAACTGGCCCGTTTGTATGCGCTTCTGCTGGCAACCATGCCCAAGGCGTGGCCTATGTATGCGCCCATTTCGGGGTGCAGGCGGTTATTTATATGCCCGTGACCACCCCCAAACAGAAGGTGCATAAAACCGGCGCTTTTGGCGGTGAATATGCCGAGATCCGGCTTGAAGGTGACTATTTTGACGAAACGCTGGCCGCCGCGCAGGCCTATTGCGCCGAGGCAGGTGCCGTGTTTGTGCCGCCCTTTGATAGCGACGATGTAATCGAAGGCCAAGCCACCGTGGCGGCCGAGATTTTGGCGCAAATGCCCGAGGATGAAACGGTCGATATGCTGGTGCTCCCGGTCGGCGGCGGTGGCCTCGCGGCCGGCACCACGCGGCTGCTGGGCGATACGATAGACTACCGTTTTGTTGAGCCGGCAGGTGGCCCCAGCCTACGAAATGCGCTGCGGGCCGGCACGCTGGTGACCCTGCCCAAGGTCGATAGCTTTGTCGACGGTGCTGCCGTGGCCCGCATCGGCGTGCGCAACTTTAAGGCGCTGTCACATGTGCCGCCCGCACATGTGCTGATCGCGCCAGAAGACCGGATTTGCGCCACCATGATAGAGATGCTGAACGTTGAGGGCGTGGTGCTGGAACCCGCAGGTGCTTTGGCGATTGACGGCTTGCGCGACATTGAAAATATCAAAGGCAAAACCGTGGTGGCCATTGTGTCCGGCGGGAACTTCGATTTTGAGCGCCTGCCCGATGTGAAAGAGCGCGCCCTGCGCTGGGCGGGGTTGAAAAAATACTACATTTTGCGGATGCCCCAGCGCCCCGGTGCTTTGAAGGATTTTCTCAACATACTCGGGCCGGACGATGACATCGCGCGCTTTGAATACCTGAAGAAATCCGCCCGAAATTTCGGCTCGGTGCTGATCGGGATCGAAACCCGTAAAGCCGGTGGGTTTGCGCGGATTGAGGCCGAAATGGAGGGCCACGGCTTTGCCTTTGAAGACATCACTGACAACGCCACGCTGGCCAATTTTATTGTGTGAGGGGCCATGCTGAATACGGTTGAAATGGGCGAAGGCGCGGTGCCGCTGATCATTGTGCACGGGTTGTTTGGTTCTGCCCGAAATTGGCGGGTGTTGCAAAAGCGTCTGGCCGAAACACGGCGGGTGGTGGCGGTAGACTTGCGCAACCACGGCGATAGTTTCTGGAGTGCTGACAATAGCTACGAAGCGCTGGCGGAAGACCTGTCCGAGGTGATCGGCGCCTATGGGGGCGAGGCAGATGTGCTCGGCCATTCCATGGGCGGCAAGGCGGCTATGGTGCTGGCTCTGACCCGCCCCGAGCGCGTGCGGCGGCTGATCGTGGCCGATATCGCGCCGGTGGCTTATGCGCACACCCAAGCGGGGCATATCGAGGCGATGCAAGCGGTCGACATGAGCGTGGTGACGCGGCGCAGCGAGGCCGACAAACAGCTTGCCGCGCATGTGCCAAACGCGCCGCTGCGGGCGTTTTTTCTGCAATCTATCGCGCTGGAAGAGGGCCATGCCCGCTGGAAACTGAACCTCGCGGCGCTGGGTGCCGAAATGCCTAAAATCATGGGGTTTCCGCCTCTGGATGGCCCATTCACCAAGCCGGTTCTAATGCTGCGGGGCGCGCTTTCAGACTATGTGAAGCCCGAAATGCAGCCCGAAATTTTACGCCTATTTCCAAAGGCTGGTTTTACCGAGATCGAGGGTGCAGGGCATTGGTTGCACGCCGAAAAGCCGCGAGAGTTTCAGGCGGGAGTGGACGGATTTTTGGTGCCTTAAGTGCGTCGAATTTGTATCTTCAATTTTCAAGAACATCCTATAAGCCATTGAGTTATCATATTAAATTACACATTCAAATACCTACTAACCTAGGTTAGTGGTTATCCTGAACCGCATGAAATGGGGTCCGCACGGCGCATATTGGCTTTAATTCAGGTGGGTGCGCAGGGCTTTGGCGGCTGCAAACGGCGTCAGCGCCACGGTAAACAGCGTGAGGCCCGCCATGAGCATAAAGGCGGGCATCGGGTTTAGCCCGTCAGCGGCGAGGCTGGTGGCTTTGGCTCCAAAAATGAGCGTCGGGATATAAAGCGGCAGCACCAGCAGCGACAGCAGCAGCCCGCCGCGCTTGACCCCGACTGTAATCGCCGCCCCCGCCGCGCCGATAAACGAGAGCGCCGGCGTGCCTGCTGCAAGGCTGGCCACCAACCAGATATAGGCGCTTTCCGGCAGGTTCAGCGTCAGCCCCAGCACCGGCGCGACCACAACCAAAGGTAGCCCCGTGGTCAGCCAGTGTGCAAAGGCCTTTACCGCCACCAGTTGCTCTAGCGGCATCGGAGATAGGGCGAGAATATCTAGCGTCCCGTCTTCGCTGTCGGTTTGAAATAAGCGGTCGAGCGAAAGCAGGCTGGCCAAAAGCGCGCCAATCCAGAGAATGCCGGGGGCGATTAACCCGAGGGTTTGTTGATTGGGACCAACGCCAAACGGCACCAGCATTACCACGATCAGGAAGAACCCTAGCCCTAGCCCTGCCCCGCCACCAGAGCGCAGGGCGAGCCGTAGCTCGCGCATAAGGAGTGCGATCATGTCCAATCCCCTTTCAGGAACGGGTCATGCTCGGGGGTGTCGGCTTGCCGCTCGAAGGGCTGCATTTCAAAGGTGCGGGGGGCTTTGAGGCCAAGGTCAATGTGGGTGGCAATGAAGGCCATGCCGCCAGCGGCGCAATGGGCATCTATCGTCGCGGCAAAGCGGGCGGTGGTTTCGGTGTCGAGCGAAACCGTGGGCTCATCCAGCAGCCAAAGCGGGCGGGAGGTCACGGCGATGCGGGCCAGTCCGAGGCGGCGTTTTTGCCCTGCCGAGCAGGCATGGGCGGGGCGGTCGGCTATTTCGTCGAGCCGAAAATCCTGCATGGTTTTGGCCACGTTATCCGCCTCGAAAAGCTGCGCCCAGAAATGCAGGTTTTCAGCGACGGTAAGCTGGGGTTTAATGGCGTCCAAATGCCCCGCATAGGTGATTTGGCCCTGAAATTCATCACGGTCGGTTGCCGAGAGGCCGTTTATAGAAACCTCGCCGCTGATCTCTGGAATAAGCCCCGCGATCACCCGCAGGAGGGTGGATTTGCCCGCGCCGTTGGGGCCGCGTAGCAGCACAGCCTCGCCCGCCGCGATTTCTAGCGAAAGCCCGCTGAATATCGTGCGTCCGCCGCGCTGACATGATAAATTGTTTACCAATAGGCTCATGGGGGGAGCCTTACCCTATTGGTGCGGGGTTGGAAAGAGTGCGATTTCACGGCGGTATTATGGTCTACCCGGGCATATAATGTATACATTAGCATACCATGCCCTTGCATTTCCCTTGCTCCCTGTGGCAATACGGGGCATATCCATGGCAAATTGCTTTCAAGGGAGGCCTTAAATGACCATTCAAGTTGGAACCGACACCGCAAATACCCGCCGCGAGCTTATCGTGGGCGCGGCCAAAGTCGCCTATTATTCGATAGAAGCCGCCGAGGCCGCCGGCTTGGGCGACTTTTCCAAGCTTCCCGCCGCGCTTAAAGTGGTGCTGGAAAACATGCTACGCTTTGAAGATGGCAAAACGGTTACCGTGGCCGACATCAAGGCGTTTTCGGAATGGGCCGCAAATGGCGGCAAAAACCCCCGCGAAATCGCCTATCGCCCCGCCCGTGTGCTGATGCAGGATTTCACCGGCGTGCCAGCCGTGGTGGACCTGGCCGCCATGCGCGACGGCATTGTGGCCCTTGGTGGTGACGCCGAAAAAATCAACCCGCTCACGCCGGTTGACCTCGTGATCGACCACTCGGTGATGATTGATGAATTCGGCACGCCGCGTGCATTCCAGATGAACGTAGAGCGGGAATATGAGCGCAATCTTGAGCGTTATACCTTCCTGAAATGGGGGCAGTCGGCGTTTGACAACTTCAAAGTGGTGCCTCCGGGCACGGGCATTTGCCACCAAGTTAACCTTGAGTATTTGGCCCAAACCGTGTGGACGGACAAGGACCAGAACGGCGTTGAAGTGGCATACCCTGATACGCTCGTGGGCACCGATAGCCACACCACCATGGTCAACGGCCTTGCGGTGCTCGGCTGGGGCGTGGGCGGCATCGAGGCCGAAGCGGCCATGCTCGGCCAGCCCATTTCCATGCTCATCCCCGAGGTTGTCGGCTTTGAGCTAACCGGCGAAATGATGGAGGGCACCACCGGCACAGACCTAGTGCTTAAAGTCGTGGAGCTGCTGCGCGAAAAGGGCGTGGTGGGCAAGTTTGTTGAATTCTTCGGTGCTGGCTTGGACAAGCTGCCGCTGGCCGACCGTGCCACCATCGCCAATATGGCCCCTGAATACGGCGCCACCTGCGGCTTCTTCCCGATTGACAGCGAGACCCTGCGCTACCTGCGGGTTTCGGGCCGTGACGAGGACCGGATTGCGCTGGTCGAGGCCTATGCCAAGGCCAACGGCTTCTGGCGCGGGGCGGAGTATGCGCCGATCTATACCGACACATTAAGCCTTGATATGGGCACCATCGTGCCCGCAATTTCCGGCCCCAAACGCCCGCAGGATTACATCGCGCTCGATGCTTCCACCGAGGCCTTCAAGTGGCAGATGGAAAACACTTTTAAACGGCCCTTGGGCAAGCAGGTGCCGGTAAAAGGCGAGGATTATACCCTGTCTTCGGGCAAGGTCGTGATCGCCTCGATCACCTCCTGCACCAACACCTCCAACCCCTATGTGATGATCGGCGCTGGCCTCGTGGCCCGCAAAGCCGCCGCGCTGGGGATGAATCGAAAGCCGTGGGTGAAAACCTCGCTCGCCCCCGGATCTCAGGTGGTTTCGGCCTATCTGGAAGCGGCTGGCTTGCAGGAAGACCTTGATAAAATTGGATTTAATCTGGTCGGCTATGGCTGCACCACCTGTATCGGAAATTCCGGACCTATTCAAAAAGAGCTGTCCGAGGCGATTGCCGAGGGCGATCTTGTGGCGACTTCCGTGCTCTCGGGCAACCGCAATTTCGAAGGCCGTATTTCCCCCGATGTGCGGGCCAACTACCTCGCCTCACCGCCGCTCGTTGTGGCATATGCGCTGGCGGGCGATATGAATATCGACCTCACCAAAGAGCCGTTGGGGCAAGACCGTGACGGCAATGATGTTTACCTGAAAGACATCTGGCCGACTTCGCAAGAGGTTGCCGAACTGGTTGAGAAAACCGTAACCCGCGAGGCCTTCCAGAGCAAATATGCCAACGTGTTTGCGGGCGATGAAAAGTGGCAGGCAGTGGCAACCACTGACAGCCTCACCTATGATTGGCCCGCCAGCTCGACCTATGTGCAAAACCCGCCATATTTCCAGAATATGTCACCCGAGGCCGGCACGATTTCAGATGTTAAGGGCGCAAAAATTCTCGCACTTCTGGGCGATATGGTCACCACCGATCACATCTCTCCCGCCGGTTCTTTCGCGGTAGATAGCCCTGCGGGCAAATACCTGATCGACCGCCAAGTCAGCCAGCGGGATTTCAATTCCTACGGCTCGCGGCGCGGCAACCACCAAGTGATGATGCGCGGCACCTTCGCCAATATTCGCATCAAAAATGAAATGCTGGATGGGATAGAGGGCGGCTATACTCTCGGGCCGGACGGCACAGAAACCTCGATCTATGACGCAGCCGAAGCCTATAAAGCCGCTGGCACACCGCTGGTGGTGATCGGCGGCTCGCTCTACGGCGCTGGCTCTAGCCGAGACTGGGCTGCGAAGGGCACCAGCCTTTTGGGCGTGAGCGCGGTGATCGCCGAGAGCTTCGAGCGCATCCACCGCTCCAACCTGGTTGGCATGGGGGTTATTCCGTTTGAGTTCACAAATGGCGATAGCCGCAAAACGCTGGGGCTTAAAGGCGATGAGACCATCTCGATTGCGGGTCTGGAAGGCGATATTGTGCCGCTTTCCGATGTGCCGTGCACGATCGAGTATGCCGATGGCACGGTAAAAGAGATCACGCTCAAGTGCCGGATTGATACGGAAGTCGAGATCGAATATGTCGAAAATGGCGGCGTGCTGCACTATGTGCTGCGGAACTTGGCGAAGAGCTAAGTGAGCCACCACGGCCAAGCGCGCAGAAATCGGTAACGAATTGCGCGCTATGTCTGGCAGAAATTAAGCCGCGCGCTAGTCTAGCACCAGCGCGCGGTAGGCCTCGGGTGACCAGCGGCAGGCGAAACCGTCGCCATCAGGGTCTAAATTCAAGGGGTCATCCTGCGGGCCGCCATTAGCAAGGAAGTTGCGCTGGGCATCGTCGGCGCTGCTGAACTTGCGGCATTGTGAGGCCGAAATGCTGCGCCGGATGGAGGGGCGGCGGTAGACCCGCTCGCCGACCGCATTGGTGCTTTCACGGGCATAGGTGATAATATTAACCCCTGCCACCACGTCAGGCATTTGGCCCGGCTGGATCACCACACGCTGGGCCGCAGCGGCAGCGAGCGCTTCGGCGTCGGCGGTGCGCAGGCGCAGTTGCTCGGCTTGGCTTTGCTCAGACAAAACCAGCACGCCACTATCCGAGGCCAGCCCGTCGCCGGAGTTTGGCGCAACGTTGGAAACCGTTTCCACCGCCTCTGTAGGGCTGGAGAGCGGGTCTGCCAGCGTGGTCGTGGGGGTGGTGGTGGGCGCAGCCGCATCAAGCGCGGCAGTCACCGCGTTGGAGAGCGCGTCGGTAGTGCCGTTTTGCATCGGGGTGGTTTGGTCTGGGGTCAGGTCCGTTGGCATACCGGCATCAGGCATCACAATCGGGCGCGCGCCGCCAATGGGCGGAAACATCGGGTCTAATCCGGCTTCCTCTTGGCAAGCCGCCAGGGTGAGCGCCGCTAGGGCCAGAATGCTGAGCTTGAAGGGGGCCATTTTATTCTCCTGTTACCACCAGCGGGCGGGTTTGGCCGCAAAGCCGCTGGCCTGTTCTAGCGCAAATGCGGTGTTGAGCATATCGGCTTCGTTCCAAGGCTGGCCAATGAGCTGCAAACCAAGCGGAAGTCCGCTGGCATCCAGCCCCGCTGGCACGCTCACGCCGGGCAGCCCCGCGAGGTTGACCGTAACGGTAAACACATCGTTCAAATACATTTTGATCGGGTCGGCATCCGCCATTTCGCCAAGGCCAAAGGCGGCCGAGGGGGTGGCGGGGGTGAGGATCTGGTCAATGCCATTGGCAAAGACTTTTTCGAAATCCTGCTTGATCAGCGTGCGCACCTTTTGGGCGCGGATGTAATAGGCATCATAGAAGCCAGCCGAAAGCACGTAGGCTCCGATCATTACGCGGCGCTGGACTTCGTCGCCAAAGCCCTCGGCGCGGGTGCGCTCATACATTTCGGTAATACCCTCGTCCGATTTGACCTTGGCGCGGTGGCCGTATTTGACGCCGTCATAGCGGCTGAGATTAGAGGAGGCCTCAGCGGGCGCGATCACGTAATAGGCTGGCAGGGCGTATTTGGTGTGGGGGAGCGAAATGTCGACGATCTCGGCTCCTGCATCGCGGAGCATATCTGCACCCTCGGCCCAGAGCTTTTCGATCTCGGCGGGCATGCCATCCAGCCGGTATTCTTTGGGAATGCCAATTTTTTTGCCGCGAATATCACCGGTGAGAGCGGCTTCAAAATTAGGCACTGCGAGGTCAGCCGAGGTGCTATCCTTGGCATCATGCCCAGCCATCGCTTCCAGCATAATCGCGGAATCCCGCACGGTTTTCACCATCGGGCCAGCTTGGTCTAGCGAGGAGGCAAAGGCCACCACGCCCCAGCGGGAGCAGCGCCCATAGGTGGGCTTTACGCCAACAATGCCGGTAAAGGCTGCAGGTTGGCGAATGGAGCCACCCGTATCTGTGCCCGTAGCGCCCAAGCACAAGTCAGCCGAAACCGCAGCCGCAGAGCCGCCCGACGAGCCGCCAGGGGTGAGGTCTGCGCTATCATTCCCGCGCCGCCACGGAGAGACAACAGGGCCATAAAAGCTGGTTTCATTCGAGCTGCCCATGGCGAATTCGTCCATGTTGAGCTTGCCGAGCATCACCGCGCCCGCGTCAAAAAGCTGGCTGGTGATGGTGCTTTCGTATTCGGGCTTGAAGCCGTCCAGAATGTGGCTCGCCGCCTGCGTTTGCACGCCTTTGGTGCAAAACAGGTCCTTGATGCCCAGCGGAATGCCGCACATAGCGGGGGCATCGCCCTTGGCAATGCGTGTATCTGCGGCCGCCGCCTGCGCGCGCGCGATCTCGGGGGTATTGGTGGAAAAGGCGTTCAGTGCGCCCGCAGCCTCGATGGCGCCAAGATACTGCTCGGTCAGTTCAACGGCGGTAAAATCGCCTTTGCGCAGGGCGTCTCGGGCGTCGGCAATTGTCAGCTTGCTTAGGTCGGTCATGTTCTACTCCACCACTTTCGGCACGGCAAAAAAGCCTTCGCGGGTGTCAGGCGCATTGGCTAGAATCTGCGCTTGGTAGCCGCCATCAGTGACCTCGTCAGCACGCTGCTTCAGCGCCATCGGGGTGACGGATGACATCGGCTCAACGCCCTCGATATCCACCTCGTTGAGCTGCTCCATAAAGGCCAGAATGTTGGAGAGCGCATCCGCGAGCGGCGGCAAGGCCTCCTCGGCAACTTCAATGCGGGCCAGATGCGCCACTTTGCGGGCGGTTTTGATATCAATCGACATGTGACTTCCAAGCTAAATGGTTTGCAAAACGGTTTAGCTTGGAAGGGCGCTGGGTGCAAGACTTGATCGGAAAGCCGTGGTTTTGATGCCGGGCGGAGGCGGCGGGCCGATTGCCCTCACTAAACTGGTTTAGTGGGGGCAGTGAGAAGCCAATATATGGATGAAAAACTATGGGTGATGCAGTTTTATGGCGTAGAAATGTGTGCGTTGCGGGTGGTTTCAGTCCCCGGCCTTATTCTGCGTGCGTAAATCAAAATCGCTGACGCCATGACGCTCATGCAGTTGGCCCTCCGACGGCCCCCAAGAACGGTTCTCCGTAATGCCTCGCTGCACGGCGGGCCGCGCCTCTATCTCTTTGGCTCAGCGCATCAGGTGGGGGTGGCCAGCGCGTGAAGTTGAAAAGGGTGCTGGCCCTGCGGCAACGCCTTATCATGGGTCGCGCCGGAAATGGGCCGGTTAATGCTGGCAAATTTTCGCCGCTTTCGGATTCCCATTGCCACACTTTGGGCGGGGTATACTTTTCAGTCATAACTTGGCTCCTTTTTTCAAATCCGAGCTTCGGGATGAGAAATGGCGATGGCCACGTAATAATCCGTGTCCAACAGCAAATTTTGGCTTGCATGCAGATTTAGAGGGCGGTAAGAACGCGCCGGATGCCCCTATAGCTCAGCTGGTAGAGCAACTGATTTGTAATCAGTAGGTCCGCGGTTCGAGTCCGTGTGGGGGCACCACAATCACTTTTCATATAGTCCAGTGACATCCGATAGAGCCTTGTGTATAAGGAAATTTATGAAGGTGTTTGTCCAGCCTGATTTTATACGATCCAGCGAAACAGAGGTGGTCGCGGAATTTCGGACCAGTAGTTAAGATGGATCGACTTACGAGAGAGACGATTCAAAATGACGAAACGAAAGAGCCATTCGCCTGAATTCAAAGCCAAAGTCGCGCTTGAAGCGATCCGTGAAGAAATGACGATGGCGGAGCTGTCGAAGAAGTAGGTGTGCATCTATTACCGACAGGTGTTTGTTTGCAAACACCGAGAGGCGACCCGGATCGGAACGTGGAAACGGGCCGCGATTGAAAACATGGCCACGGTATTTGCCAGGCGGGGGCGAGACCCCGGGCGGGACGACGGGGCACCGATCGACAAGCTGCACGCCAAGATCGGCCAGCTGGTTGCTTCTCGGGGTGTAAACACCCCTGCCAGCCGACGGTGCAACGGGATTTTTTAGCCAACGCCTCGGTTCAGTTACTCGGGAAGCGAGGCGAAAAATGGTGAGCCGGGATCATAAACTGAGCGTGCGGCGGCAGTGTGGGTTGCTGTCGCTGGCGCGGTTTATGTAGCGGGAGGGTCACAAATGCGGCCGCCATCGTGTGCGTCGATTAATGCGGTTGATGCGTTTGGTGCCGATCTACCAGACGCCAAACACCCGTTGACCGGCAACACATGCTCGCATGTGTGAGAGGGG
>Ga0256840_1000361_pt1 | contig 47083 bp, 42 predicted proteins | sample 355202metaG_FD_185969 | JGI IMG/M metagenome (GOLD analysis project Ga0256840, IMG submission 185969) | Hydrothermal vent microbial communities from Mid Atlantic Ridge, Atlantic Ocean - 355-202 | ecosystem: Environmental > Aquatic > Marine > Hydrothermal vents | place: Atlantic Ocean: Mid...
AGAAAAATGGTTTCAAATTAAGCCTAAAATCTTTAAACAAAATCCTAGCCAATTTAAACAAAGGTTGTTAAGATTAAAGTCTTCTAACAAGATGGGTTTACATCAACAACGTTGTGAAACCTGACACTTATTAATTTAAAAGAATTATCCTTCCTACAGTTATTTTCCTTGCAGAATTCAATCAAAGTAGTGTCTGCCTCAGCTAAAGTTTTAACGATTATTATATCATCAGACGTAATTGGCTTTTTATGCTCAACCGTCCCACAAGATGTAAAGAGTATAAGTAATAGTATTGATAATATTATTTTCATGGTAATATCTTCACCTGTGTAGTAGAACATAATATCTTACTTTTATTTTATAATATTTCCAACAGCTTATTCATAATTCCTAGCAAAGAAATCATGGTTACTCGATTTTTAATTGGGTACTGTTCTATGCCGCCATAAACCACAAAACGTTGTGTGGCATTAATATCCTCGCAAGAGCTATAAAATCCTTTTGAAATTTTGGGAGAAAGTCCCGTTTTAATTTCTATTGCCCATGTTTCATTGTTCGATATTTTTAACACCAAATCAATTTCAGCTCCAGCAGAGGTTCGATAAAAATAAGGTTTTATGTGGGCAGGTATTATTGACATAATATTTTCCATGACAAAACCTTCCCAACTTTTTCCCAGTATAGGATTGGATAACAATGATTCATATTCAGGAATTGATAACAGGCAGTGCAAGATTCCGCTATCTCTCACATAAAAACAAGGGGATTTCATCAAACGTTTTTTAACATTGCTATGCCAAGGTTCTAAACGCCTGACCAATAATAAATCAACCAAGATATCAATATATTTACTTACTGTTTTGCCATCGACTTCTAGGTTGCTGGCTAAAGTAGAATAATTGACAACCTCTCCTTGTAAATGTGACAACATGGTCCAAAGCCTTCTTAACCGTGTGGCAGAAACTCGAAAACCAAAAGAAGGGATATCACGCTCTAAATAAGTGCGAATCAAATCTTCAATCCATAATTGACTTTGTGTAGTGTTTTTTGCCAAATAACTGCGTGGATAACCACCGCGAAACCACAGTTTGTTTATATCTTGAGTAGTTTGATGCGGCACTTCTAAACCATTAAATCCAGTCATTTCGAGATAGGTAATGCGCCCAGCTAAACTTTCGGATGATTGCCGTAACAAATCCATAGAAGCAGAGCCCAAAATTAAAAACTGTCCTGTTTGTTTCCCGTGACGAATATTGTGGTCGATAACACTGCGCAAGATACTAAACAGCTCAGGAGCGCGTTGGATTTCATCCAAAATAATTAATTTATCACAATGTTGCAAAAAATAAGATTCAGCGTCACTGAGTTTTGACAAATCTTTTGGTGACTCCAAATCCAAATAAATAGAATCTCTCTGATTTGAAATTTCATAAGCGAGCGTGGTTTTTCCCACTTGTCGTGTCCCCAAAAGAGCTACAGCAGGTGAAAAGTCTAACCTTTTTAATAATTCTGATTGAATCCAACGTTGTTTCATATATTGTATTATAGGAATATTATTCCGAAATTACAAGGTTCAGAAGAAAAATTTATAGTGACAATTCCTTAATATCTCTAGAATAAAAGTAACATAGTTGAAGTTTTTGTCGGCGAAGGAATCAGCAAATAAAAACTTTTATGATTTAATGGTACAATATTCCTCTTTGAATAATTACAGCCTTTTATGAACAAACTTCAATCTTTCGCCAAGGGAGCGTGGCACACAGCAAGTGATGGATTTCGTCCGTGTTTTAATGCCTTAACGGGTGAAAAAATTTTTGAAATTTCATCTGAGGGTCTGGATTTTTCTGGCATGTTGGATTATGCCAAAGATAAAGGTGGTAAGGCACTTCGTGCAATGACTTTTCATGAACGCGCTTTGATGTTGAAAGAGCTGGCTCTTTATTTATTGTCGCGCAAAAAAGAGTTTTATCAACTGTCTTTTTTAACAGGAGCCACCAAACTGGATTCGTGGATTGATATTGAAGGTGGTATTGGTACGTTGTTCGTTTATTCGGGCAAAGGGCGACGTGAATTGCCTGACCACAATGTGTTTGTCGATGGCAATTTGGAAATGCTCTCAGCCAGTGATCAATTTATTGGGCAACACATTTGCACTTCGTTACAAGGTGTTGCCGTGCATATTAATGCCTTTAATTTTCCGTGTTGGGGCATGTTAGAAAAGTTGGCTCCAACCTTGTTGGCAGGTGTTGCTGCGATTGTTAAACCCGCATCTAATACTTCTTTTGTGACTGAAAAAATGTTTCATGCCATTATTGAATCTGGCATTTTACCAGAGGGTGCTGTGCAGTTAATATGTGGTTCAACCGGTGATTTGCTGGATAACTTGGATTGCCAAGATGCTGTGGCTTTTACTGGCTCTGCAACAACAGGGCAGTATTTGAAATCCAATAAAGCCATCATGCATAATTCTGTGCGGTTTACTATGGAAGCCGATTCACTGAATTGTTCTATTTTAACACCTGATACAATAATAGACTCACCAGAGTTTAATTTTTATGTCAAAGAAGTGGTGCGTGAAATGACGGTTAAATGCGGGCAAAAATGCACCGCCATTCGCCGAGCCATTGTGCCAAGAGAATTACTCTTACCTGTGGCAGATGCTGTCAGTGAGAGGTTGGCGCGTATAGTGATAGGCGATCCGCTTACCGAAGGCGTAAAAATGGGCTCACTTGCCAGTGAATCCCAGCGCAGTGAAGTGCGAGAACGCGTAGCGGAATTATCCAAATACGCTGAATTCATATACGGCAACCCCGATGAAGTCGAAACCATTGGAGCCGATAGCAAAGCGGGTGCTTTTATTAATCCTATTTTATTGGCGTGTGAGAACCCACTAGAAGACACACAAGTGCATGACATTGAAGCCTTTGGTCCTGTTTCCACTTTAATGCCTTATGATTCATTGGATGAAGCAGCCCAACTTGCCAATATGGGACAAGGTTCGTTAGTGGGTTCAATCTTTGGGTATGATGATGAAATTGTCAGTGAGTTAGTGATGAATACCGCCAGTTTCCATGGGCGCATGGTGTTAATCAATCGAGATTCTGCTGAATTTTCAACGGGGCATGGTTCTCCGCTTCCGCACATGACTCATGGCGGTCCAGGACGAGCAGGTGGTGGTGAAGAAATGGGTGGGATTCGTGGCGTTATGCACTACATGCAACGTACTGCTTTGCAAGGTTCGCCCACAACTATAAGTAAAATTTGCAATAAATTTATTGGTAATGCCAAGACTAAAGAAGCGCCTAAACATCCGTTTAAATTATATTTTGAGGAGCTTAAAGTGGGGCAAAGTTTAATTTCAGAATCCAGAACCATTACTTTGGATGATATTGAGAAATTTGCTGATTTAAGTTGGGATAAATTTTATGCACACATGGATGACAAGGCGGCAGCTGAAAATCCATTTTTTGATGGGCGTGTCGCACACGGTTATTTTATTGTTTCAATGGCAGCAGGATTATTTGTTGAACCTTCACCGGGACCTGTTTTGGCAAATTATGGACTGGATGATTTGCGTTTTACCGAACCGGTTTACCCCGGGGATGATTTAAGGGTAAAATTAACCTGCAAACAAAAATCTTACCGACGTGGAAAAGGTTATGGAGAGGTTCGGTGGGATATTTCTATTACAAACCAAGAAGGTGTTGTCGTGGCTAGCTACGATATTTTAACCATGGTTGCCTCAAATACGGAGCCTTTTGACGATGCTTAAACATTTTTGCCGTTTTTGGTTAAAAGTATTCAAATGGAAAACCATTAACAATCTTCCAAAAGAACCCCGTTATGTGGTTATTGCTTACCCGCACACCAGCAACTGGGATTTTCCTTTGGGCATTTTTTATATAATTTCCTCAGGCGTGCCTTTTCGATACATGGGTAAAGATGCCTTATTCAAATGGCCACAAAAATATTTATTTAAAGCTCTTGGTGGATTCGGGGTGGACAGAAACAATAAAACCAAACTGACGACGCGCATGGCGGAGTTTATCAATTCGCAAGATAAAATAGCTTTGGCATTAGCTCCTGAAGGCACGCGTTCAAACATCAAATATTGGCGTACGGGATTTTATTATATTGCACTGGAAGCAAAAATTCCTATCGCTATGGCGGTTTTGGATTTCGAAAACCGCGAAGTGGGGATTAAAGACAGTTTTATGCCAACAGGTGATATTGATGCCGATATGGAAATAATCAAAGCATTTTATAAAGACGTAAAAGGCAAATACCCAGAAAAGCAAGGGGAAATAAAAATCCAGCCTAAGAAATGATTTATCTGCACGTTTATCAAAACCTAGAAGACCTTAAAAAACAATCCAAGTTGTTGTTGCATAAAAACTTGTCGGATTATTTGCATAAAGACATTAATAAAGGCGATATTACTTATAACCCCAATGGTAAGCCAATAATTAAAGGCATGCACTTTTCAGTAAGCCACTCAAAAAACGTGGTGGTGCAGGCATTTAATGACTCGCAAGCACTTGGCGTTGATGTGGAATACATCAGCAACAAGAGAAATTACTTAGCTCTTGCCAAGCGTTATTACCATTTAGAAGAGTTTGAGCTAATGAAATCATTAAAGCCAAAACATGCCTGTCAATTATTTTACACACTATGGAGCTTAAAAGAAGCCGTTTGCAAGGCAGAAGGGGGGCGCTTGTGGTATTATTTGTCACAAAATTATTTGCAACAAAATAAACAACTGGTAACCAAGATGAATGGAATGAATCTAACAACTCATAATGGCATAACAGGCTATAGTTTAGCCTTGGCATCGTATGCGGACACGGAAATTAAGGTTATTTTATGATTCGATTTGTGGTATTAATTTCAATTCTTGCTTTAACTGCCTGTCACCCGAGCCAAAAAGTCATAAAACAGGTTAATCAACTAACGCAAATCAAAAAAGATAAGTCTTTAAAGTGCCCTGCAACAGATATTACTCTTTGCGCTATTGACACGCCATTGAGCACATTATACCAATCAAGCATTCAAAACAAACAAGACCATGTCACTTTATTGGACAATGGTGAAGAGTCACTGTTGATTCGATTGCACCTAATAAAAGCAGCACAAAAAAGCATTGATATACAAACATTTATTTGGGTCAACGATGAGGCGGGACATTTGGTGCTTGCAGAGTTGTTGGAAGCTGCTAAACGTGGTGTGAAAGTTAATATCATTATTGACCAACTGTTTTCTATGGGTAACAGCTGGTTTTTGGCAGAACTTGCTACTTTGCATGAAAATTTTACGGTTAAAATGTTTAACCCAACTTTTAATGAAGGTCATACCTCTGCATTTGACTTTTTTAGTGCATTGGCTTGTTGCTTATCCAACCTTAATCGGAGGATGCACAATAAGTTGTTTTTAGTGGATGATAAATACGGCATTAATGGTGGACGCAACTACCAAAACCGCTATTTTGATTGGGATGAGAAATTTAATTACCGTGATAGAGATGCATTAGCGGTTGGAATGGTAGCGCAACAAATGAAGCAATCATTCAATCATTTTTGGCAATCACCTTGGGTGGTTCCAGTGGAAAACCTCGATGATATTGTTTATAGAATCTTAAACAATCAGGAAAATAAATCCAGTTGGCTGATGGCTCAAAAACCCAAAGCAGTGCAGTTAAATATCAAGGCTTTTGATTATAAGTTAATGGAAAAACTGTTTGTGGAAACCGCAATCGCTGTTGATGGAGTGGAATACTTCAGTGACTCACCAGAAAAGTTGTTTATTAAAAATCGCGAAACAAAGAAAAAATACAAACAAATGAGCTTAAAGATAAAAGAGTTAATTTTGTCTGCACAATCAAGCCTTTTAATGCAAACACCCTATTTGGTTTTAAGTAAAAAGGCTTATAAATCGCTCAAATCTTTGCACAAGAAAAAACCAAACGTTGACATAACAGTCTCAACAAATAGCTTGTCTTCAACGGATGCTTTTTATGTTTATGCTATTTCTTTTAAACATAAAAAGAAATATTTAAAGAATATAGGCTTTAATATATTTGAATACAAACAATCACCCAATTATAAAACCCAGATGTTTGGTGAAGAATTTGCAAACAAAGATACGCGTTTTGGACTTCATGCTAAATCCATTGTCATTGATAAAAATATATCCTTAATTGGCTCTCATAATTTTGATCACCGTTCAGATGTTCTTAACACGGAATCTGGCTTGATTATCGAATCAAAGTCCATGTCAGAATTACTGACAAAAAAAATTAAGATAGACATGTTGCCAGGGAATTCATGGACAATAGCTGCCAATAAAAAAATACCAGTACTGAGCTTTTTTAGTGGACTTATTGCCAATGTTTCTCGTTCTTTGCCTGTTTTAGATATTTGGCCTTTTAGGTATTCGAGTAGTTTCCAATTGCGTCAAGGGAAAAAGTCGCTACCGACAAATCACCCTGATTTTTATAAAAACTATAAGAATGTAGGCAGTTTTCCAGATGTAGGGTTGTCATCTAAGCAAATACAAACGATAATGATTACCTACTTTTTGGGCTTTGCAGAGCCTTTTATGTAAAATTCAAATTAGGAAAATAGACCAAGTTGAGAGAAGAATGAAAAATAAATTTATAGGACTTATACTATTTTTAATTGTGGTATTGTCATACCCAACATGGCGTTATTTTCACAATGCAAATGTATTTGCTAAGGCTATGATTAATCATGCTTCAAGGCTAGGTGAGTGGCAATATAGCTCAATTAGCACCAGTTTAGGTGGTTTAATTACCATTAGAAACTTAAAATTCACGCCAGAAAACTATAAGCAATCTTATGACATTAGTTCAATTAACATTGAAACCACACCTTTATTTCTCTTTAAAAATTCTGCGACTAAGTTAACAACACTCTTGCCAGAATTTATATCCATTTCTGTTAATGGGGCATCTCTGGATGACCAAGCCAATGATATTTATGACTCTTTACAAGAAAGAAGTCTGTGGATGTATTTGGCAGGCTATGCGGGCAGTTTTGGCTGTAAAAAAGACAGTTATACGGTTTTTCCTAAAGATTCTTGGGAAAAATTAATCGATGAAAATCAAACCTTTAATCTTGATTTGTACTATTCGCGGCAATCCAATGGCAGTGTTGATGTGGATTTAATTGTGACAGCTGATGAATTATTTTCATCAACATGGTCGAGTAATTTAAAAGTGGCTTATTTTGAAAACCAACTGGTTCTGGAAGATCTTGTTGTTGATAAGTTGTTTTACAACTACCTTGATAATGGTTTTAACCTCAAAAGAAACAACATTTGTGCGCAAAATTACGGTGGCTCTTTTGCGAAATACCGCTTAAGCTCCGCTGAACATTTACAACAATTTTTAAGAACATACTACTCAAAACAATTGCCTGATGACATGTCACAACGCTACCAAAGAATGCTAGCTCCAGACATAGAATTTAACGCCATTATCACGCTTGATGAACGCAAATATGTTTCGGATTTTGTTAAGCAAGAGCAAATTGAACTGTATGAAAAGTCACAGTTGGAAATATCGACTGCAAACTCTGATTATTTTATGGCTAAATTAGTTGATATTGATTACACAAGAATTGATACCGAACGTTTAAAGAATGAAATTCTTGAAAGAGAAAAAGTTGCAAGACAGAGGAAACTAAAAGAAGAAAAAACAACCAAAAGTTACTTAAAAGCAGTGGTTTTCAAAACAGGAAAATCAAAATCACGCGTTATTTCAATGCAAAAATTACCCTCTGTATTGAATAAGAAATTGAGAATAAAAACCAAAAGAGGCCGTCCTATTATTGGTTACCTCAGAAAGATTGATGCCAAATCTCTTACTATTGAAAGTCTGTATAAAAATGGTAATGCTAAAATGATATTAAATAAAAAACAGATTGCTTCGGTAGAATTAATGTAATACCCAAAGCTTGATAGCGGAAATACAATGATAGCACAAGTCCTTGATGCACCTAAAAAACCAAATACAAGTTTCATCTGCACGTAAATGAAAAAAGCGAGTGTGATTCTTTTTTTGCTGTTAGCTTTAACCCTTTGTATTATTTTTGCTTTATTATCGGGGTCGCAACGCATTCCCTTATCTGAAATTTTATTTTCTGATAAATGGGATGATATCATATTCTCAATTCGCTTACCTCGAGTTGTCAATGCTATCAGTGTTGGTGGGTTGCTTTCATTGGCGGGTTTGCTTATTCAAAACCTCGTAAAAAACCCTTTAGCTGATCCCTATATATTAGGCATATCAGGCGCATCAGCAAGCGCACAATTAGCCATAATAGCTGCAGGTGTAGTTCTTCCTTTTTGGCTTTTTGTGACTATCGGCTTTGTTGCTGCTTTACTTTCATTGGGGTTGTTGCTACTGCTGTCATCTAAAAGAACACTCAATACACAAAATTTACTGCTCAGTGGTGTTGTTATTGCTTTTGCCTACGGTGCAATTATCAGCATGATTCTCACTTTGAGTCCTAGTGCTTCTACTAAATCCATGCTTTTTTGGTTGATGGGTGATTTGAGTTATTCCTCGGCTTTGATTTATCCTCTTGTGATTCTCGTCAGTGGCTCAATTTGGGTTTATGCCTACAATAGAGAGTTAGACTTACTTGCACGTGGGGAGTTTTTTGCTCTAAAAAGTGGCGTAAACGTACAAAAAATTAACCTGATTATCTTGCTAAGCACTTCCGTATTTACCGCTGTTGCAGTATCAATGTCAGGAACGATTGGTTTTGTTGGCTTGGTCGTGCCCCATTTAGCCCGTTTACTTGTTGGCAACGTACACGCCTTATTGATTCCCCTTTCTGCACTTATTGGTGCCATTGTTTTGCTTTTGGCTGACACGCTTGCGCGAACGGTTGTGGCACCGGTTCAACTTCCTGTTGGTGTTTTTACTGCTTTTTTTGGGGTTCCTGTTTTTATCTATCTTTTGCGTAAAAGAACATGATAGAGATTCAAGGATTATCTTTAAAAATGGATGAGCAATTACTGTTATCTAATTTTAGCCTCAGGATAGAAAAAGGGCAGTTCTGGGCGATTTTAGGAAAAAACGGTGCAGGTAAAACCACCTTGCTGCATACTCTTGCAGGATTACAAGCGTATTCACAGGGCAGTATCACGATAGATAGATTTGAGTTAAAGAGTCTTGAGTATCTCTCACGAGCACAACTGGTTTCTCTTTTGCCTCAAGTTCAAGAATCCAGTTTAGACTGCAGTGTTCAACAAGCCGTTTCTTATGGTCGATACGCTTGGCATAAAAATACAACGCCGAACTTAGAAATCATAACCCAAGCATTAGGCGATATGGAATTAACAAGTTTAGCTAAAAAAAGCATTATGGCGCTTTCTGGAGGAGAATTACGTAAGGTTGAATTGGCAACAATTTTGGCTCAAGACAGTGATGTGATGTTACTGGATGAACCATTGAATCATTTAGATTTAGCTTTTCGCTACAAGTTAATGCAAATACTTAAGGAACTATCACAAAAAAAAGCCATTATAATGGTGACGCATGATATACAATATGTGCAACAATACTGTTCGCATATTATTATGTTCTGTGGGGAATCTAAAGTCTTTAGCGGGAAAATTAAAGATGTGTTAACAGAAAAGAACTTAACCAAAATGTTAGGTACAGAATTACCTAAATCACTTTTAAAAAATACATGACAATGGAAAAATCTCTAGCTGCATCAATCACACCAATCGTAAAAGCGTTGTATAAAGAAGCCATAATTGATAAAATTTCGGCGCAAAGAATATTACGCAATGCCAAACTAACCTCAGTGACCTCTGTTCATCCCTATGTCACCTTATCCGATTATAAACTCATCAATGAAAAGACGGGAAAACCATTATCCATTGAGTTTATCACGCAATTTGTGGCTGAAATGAATGGCCTGGCTTATATGAAAGTTGATCCAACTAAGGTCAATGTCAACAAGGTTACTGATGCTGTTTCTCAAGCTTATGCCACCAAACATAAAATATTGCCTGTGGATATAACCCCAGATACGGTGACATTTGCTGTGGCAGAACCCACCGACACCTCTTGGTTGGAAGAACTGCAACGCATATTACGCCTGAAAGTTATACGTGTGCATTCCAACCCTTTAGATATTCAGCGGCTACTTTTTGAATTCTATGGTGTCAATAAATCAGTAAAACATGCTCAGAAACAACACAAAAACCGTTCTATTGACCCGATATTAAACCTAGAGCAACTGGTCAAACTCGGCAGTAAGGGCAATTTAACCGCTGATGACCAGCACATTGTCAATATCGTCGATTGGTTATTGCAATACGCCTTTGAACAACGTGCCAGTGATATTCACCTCGAACCCAAGCGCGAAGAATCAAAAGTGCGTTTCCGAATTGATGGGCGTTTACACAATGTTTATGTTTTACCAACACTTGTTATGGGCGCTGTTGTCAGTCGCATCAAAATATTGTCGCGTATTGATGTGGCAGAAAAGCGCAAACCGCAAGATGGACGCATCAAAACATTAACCTCAGAAAATAAAGAAGTCGAATTACGTGTCTCAACCATGCCAACAACATTTGGAGAAAAGTGTGTTATGCGTATTTTTGACCCCGATGCAGTGGTTGAAAACTACGAAGACTTGGGATTTTCTAAGGATGAAGTCAAACAATGGCTGCAAATGATTAACCGCCCGCATGGTATTGTTTTGGTCACCGGTCCTACAGGTTCGGGGAAAACCACCACTCTTTATTCCACTTTGCGTAAATTAGCCACTGAGTCGGTCAATGTTTCCTCGGTTGAAGATCCCATCGAAATGGTGTTTCAAGAACTCAACCAAATGCAGGTGAATCCAAAAATTGGTTTAGAGTTTTCCAGCGGCATAAGGACATTAATGCGTCAAGATCCAGACATTATTATGGTCGGAGAAATACGTGATTTAGAGACTGCAAAGATGGCAGTTCAAGCCTCTCTAACAGGTCACTTAGTGTTATCAACCTTACACACCAATGATGCGCCATCTGCTATCAATCGTTTAATGGACTTAGGCGTACCCGATTATTTGTTACGTTCAACATTAGCAGGCGTTATTGCTCAACGTTTAGTGCGTTTATTGTGCCCGCATTGTAAAGAGCCATCAAAAGTAGATGCAGAGGCATGGGTTTCATTAACACACCCTTGGAATTTAGCCATGCCCGACAAAATCTACCACAAGGTTGGGTGTTTGGAGTGTCGCAATACTGGTTATCACGGAAGAACGGGAGTCTACGAAATTATGCCTGTAACAGGTGGCTTGCGTAAAATGATTAAAGAAAAAATACCATCAGAAACAGTGGCAGCCGAATGTTATCGAATTGGTATGCAACCGCTGCGATTATCCATTGCTAATTTATTAAAAGAAGGTAAAACTTCACTTGAAGAAGCCATTAAACTTGTTCCACCAGAATACGATTAATGAAGAAAAAAATAATCATCCTGCAAACAGGACAGTCCATTAAACAAGCAAGAAAGAAGTATGGGGATTTTGATGAACTCTTCATTAAAGGCTTGGGAATTGCTTCATCACAAACAAAAGTCATTCATGTATACAATAACGAGAACTTTCCGAATTATGAAGAAATAGCAGGAATAATCATTACAGGTTCTCCTGCCATGGTCACTGAAGGTCATTCGTGGTGTCAGAAAACACAACAATGGCTTAAGCAGTTTGTTAACTCAAGTCTACCAATACTTGGTGTCTGTTATGGTCATCAATTATTGGCTAAAGTCTTAGGTGGAAGCGTACAATGGAATTCAAATGGTAGGGAAATAGGGCAAGTTGAGGTACTATTGACTGAAGATGCTTACAATGATAAGCTGTTTGCTGATTTGGTTAATTGTTCAAACTCACCCATCAAACTCCAAGCCACCCATCAACAAGCAGTAACTTACCTTCCCGAAAAAGTAAAAATACTCGGGCAAACCCAATTGGATGCTCACCATTGCTTTTGTTATAACAACCATATTTGGGGGATGCAATTTCATCCTGAGTTTACTCCTGAAATTATTAAAGACTACATCAAACTGAGGTACGATGAAGTTAAAAAAGAGGGACTCAATCCGGATCAATTAATTGCAGAGGTAGAAGATGTTAATAATGGAGCAACTCTGTTACAAAAATTTGCAGAAATGTGTTTTCAATATCGGAATTAGAAGTTATGTAAAACGTTTAAAAAGTTAATAGATATCAAGAAGTAATGCATGGATTTGTGCCATAATGCGGCAATTTAATAATACAGTATTAATGTATGTCCAGAGTCATTTTTTTTGGTTTAATTCTAACCTCTTCTATTTGTATGGCACAAATGCCTCCCTTAAGCCCTCCAGTAGATCCTCCAGGCAATGCATCAACGCCTGAAAAAGTAAAACTAGGAAAAATCCTTTATTGGGATGAACAACTCTCTGCAACAAAAACAGTTGCCTGTGCCAGTTGTCACATCCTATCATCTGGAGGAGTTGATCCCCGTTCAAGTGTTTCAAACCCATTGTCTACCAATGCGGGCTTTGATGGCATAATGAATACGGCGGACGATATAACTGGTTCGATGGGAGTGCCAGAAAGCGGGGCAGATGGAAACTATATATATAACCCTTTACATGGTTATAATTCACGCGTTACAGGCAGACGTGCACCATCTTCGATTAATGCAGGCTACGCACCAGAATTGTTTTTTGATGGCAGAGCAGGTGGCCAATTTTATGACCCAATCACAAATGATTTAGTTCTGATTAGTGGAGCGGCGTTAGAGTCGCAAGTTTTAGCACCGCCAACCAATCCAGTAGAGATGGGACACAACAGTAGAAATTGGAATGACGTCGTAAACAGCGTTAAAACATCCACACCCTTGGCATTGAGTCCATTGGTTTCAGAGCAGATGTCCCAATGGATTAATTCACAAAATTATTTTCAATTATTTAAAAAAGCCTTTGGCACAAATGAAATTACAGCCCCCAAAATTGCCATGGCGATTGCGGCTTATGAGCGTTCATTGTATTCGAATCAAGCACCTATTGATTTTATGATAGCCAACCAAGATCCTTCATTTTTAACCCTGCAAGAAAGAGTTGGGTTTCAATTGTTTCAATCTCAAGGGTGTAATACGTGCCACAGCAGTGCGCTGTTTTCAAATACAGAATTTCAAAATATCGGCGTCAGCCCAAATGCAGAAGACAGCGGACGATTTGCTGTAACAGGGATTGAAGCCGACAGAGGAAAATTTAAAACAACATCATTAAGAAATTTACAATACAGAACCTCTTTCATGCACAACGGGCGCTTTTCAACACTTGAAGAAGTGGTTGATTTTTATGACCGTGGTGGAGATTATGCCAACCCAAATTTAGATACGCGAATCCAGCCCCTGTTTTTATCTGTCACGCAAAAAGAAAGTTTAGTGGCATTTTTAGGTCGCCCATTAACCGATCCACGTGTGACAAATGAAACAGGACCTTTTGCTCACCCTTCTCTTTATGCGGGTAGTTCACGCGAGCCGCAAATTACTGGGGTTGGTGTGGCAGGAACAAGTGCAAAGATTCCACAGGTTACAGCCATAGAACCGCCACTGCTTGGCAATCAAAATTTTACCGTTGCAGTTGAAAATGCGCTAAGTGATGCCAACTCATTTTTTGTTGTTGATTTAGCCGACCCAGGCACGACTGCATTACCAGCAATAGGATTAAATTACGCAACAAAACAACTATCAAATACCGCTGATGGACATGCCTCATTAAGTATTGCATTACCCAGTGATACAGCAATGATAGGCTCGACTCTTTATGCACGTTGGTATGTGGAAGATGCAGTGGCTCCGAATGGGTATGCTATTTCACCATTAATTGAATTTACCTTATTTGCAGCAAGCGATTATGTTTATGTGGATTCTTTTGAAGATTAATTTATTTTAAGTGTAAATTCTGGGTTAACTGGAGGGCAATAAAAGTAGGCACTGTTTAAAACTTTTGAAAAAGTAAACAGTGCATCGGTGATGCCATCGGTTAAACCTGCCATGCGCCGCATTTGCACTTCAAAGCGGTCTAAGTTTTCACAAAAAGACATAAATACCAAACCCTCCCCGTGCTCATTTGCCCAAGGTAAGGAGCGCCTGAGAATGTCAGCTTCAATCTCAAAAGTGCCTTGGTCCGCACGATTAACATGAGAGCTTGCAGGGGCATTATCTAATTCTTCATTGTCACTTAATCTTCTGCCAATAGTATGGTCTTTTAGTTGTTGTGAGAAACCATTAAAAGCCTCTAAATCATGCTGCCACTGTTGCACTTGCACAAAAGTCGAACCATCGTGGCGAACAACGGCTTTTACGGCATCTTCACCTAAAGGGTTTTCAGTGCCATCTTCATAACCAGTTAAATCGTGACCGTAACCATCGGCTTCGCCCAAGTATTTAAAACCATCAACTTGGAGTTTCGTTTCAAAAAAAGGTTTCAACAGGGCTTTAATTGGTAAGGATTTAATCGCAGCTTTTCCTGGTTCATTATCACGCATAAAAACAAACAAATCACCATGCGTAGCAGGAATATCAACCGAAGCATCAAGTTGCGGAAATTGACGGTAATCCTTAACTTCAATGCCAAGTTTATTCATTAACTTTTTACCAAATCCCATGATGATGTGTTGATTAAATTTAATCGTTTTTAAGGTGTTTTTTAAATCAGATGAATTAATAACTGACTTTAAATTAAAAACCATAAAACGCCCAAAAGGCATGGATTTTTCTAAGATGGCGGGTTGAATATTCATGGTGTTATGTATTTTTAGCCAGTAGGTTGACAACCATTATAACAAGTAATTAACCGGAATAAAAAACAAATGATGTAACTGAATAAAACTTGACGAATATCACAACGAGGGATTTGTAGAAGTTTTACAATTGGCGACAGTTTCAATGCCAGATTTTAAAATGAATATAGTGTTCTGTTTTCTTTTTGTTTTCACAACAACCCTCAATGCGACACCTTTAATTACCGATAATAAGAGCAATTTGGATGTAATTTTCCGTGATTCATTTGAAAATAGTGTAATACCAGTAGAGTCAGAGCAACAAGCATCGGCTTTTTTATCAAGGGCGAGCTTTGGCTCTAGTGACAGCTCTATTCAGCAATTAATGGACTTAGGTAATTACAATCAATGGATTCAACAACAAGCAGAAATACCTCCATCCTTTCATATCCAATGGGCGCATAATAAGGCAATAGGTGTTGGCAATATTGGTAATTTAGTTGACAATCTTGAGGATTGGAGAACTCACTCGGATGCCTTAGGTGTACTACAACGCGATGCATGGTGGGATATAGTCACAAATGGTGAAGATCAACTGATTCAACGCGTGGCATTTGCCTTAAGTGAAATTATGGTCATTTCAAGAAATGGACCACTCATTAATAGTCCAGATAAACGCATGTCTTATTATGATGTATTGGTGAAAAATGCCTTAGGGAATTTTGAAACATTATTACATGATGTCACTTATCACCCCGCAATGGGAACCTATCTTAGTTACTTAGGCAATCCTAAAGCAGATGCTTTAACGGGCAGTCACCCAGATGAAAATTACGCACGTGAAGTGATGCAATTATTTACCATTGGTTTATACCAATTAGATGAGGATGGAACACCCTTGCTAGATGCTCAAGGCAATACAATTGCCACATATAATCAGCAAGATGTGGAGAATATGGCAAAAGTATTTACAGGGTTAAGTGATGACAATGGTTTTTTCTATGCAGAAAATGGCATTAGCACACACTATGCACGAACACAGCCCATGGTTGCATATGATGTATACCACGACACATCAGAAAAGACGATTTTTGCTGAAACTATTGCGGCAGGAGGGACTACTAATCAAGATGTTTCCCAAGCACTGCATATCTTGTTTATGCACCCGAACACAGGACCATTTATTGCAAAAAAACTGATACAGAATTTAGTAACAAGCAACCCATCGCCTGATTATATTCTGCGAGTTGCACAGATATTTAACAATGATGGTTTTGGAGAACGGGGGAATTTGTTAGCGGTAATTAAAGCCATTTTATTGGATGAGGAGGCGCTTATGGGAGCACAAAGTTTTCCACAAAAATTTGGAAAAATACGCGAACCATTGTTGATTGTTTCACATTTGTTTAGGGCTTTTCATGCACAGAACGCACTAAATATTCTTACTTTTAATGGTTTGGAATTGTATCAATATAACTCATTTAATTTTAATGGCACTGGATACACGAGGCAAGAAGGACCGTTAGAAGCTTTGACCGTTTTTAATTATTTTTCACCTGATTATGCACCCTATGCGTTACAACAAGAAAATTTAGTTACACCCGAGCTTGAGCTTTACGGTACAGGCGGTATCCACAGTCAACTGCTTGGCATTATTAATAAAGACAGTTTTATCTATGGAACCTTTGAAATGACAGCTGAATTACAATTAACAGATGAAATCGCATTGGTTAATGCTAGTCAATATATTGAATTAATCGACCATTTAGATACAGTACTTACAGCAGGGAACATGAGTAATTTCACAAAATTAGCTATTATTAATTACCTGCAAAGTCATAATAATTTAACGAGTGAAACACTGGTTCGATACGCTATTAGTCTAGTCATGTCATCTCCAGATTACACGGTGCAAAGATAGGTATAATGATGAACAAAAAAAACTATAACCGCAGAAAATTTTTAAAACAATCCTTGCTTGCCAGTGCCGCATTATCACCTTTTGCCACATTTATTGGTTCATTAAACAGCTTGAAAGCAGCAGAAATTAATGGAAACTATAAAGCCATTGTTTGTGTTTTGCTCGAAGGTGGAAGCGATGTGTTCAACATGATTGCACCACGTGATACGAGTGCATACAATGCTTACCAAACGGCCAGAGAGAGTATTGCTCTTGAATTAACTAGCCTATTACCAATAAACCACAGCAATCAAAATGGCTTGAATCCAGGCAATTATGGTTTTCGTAACAATATGACGAGAATGCAGAGCCTGTTTAATGCAAATAAAATGGCAATTATTGCAAACGTAGGAACATTAATACAGCCAACAACATTAACAGCTATTGAAAATGGAACGGCATTACCTCAACAACTCTTTGCCCATAACACCCAGAGAGCTCAATGGTTTGCAGGCAATGCAAAAGGAATTGAAACTAATGGGTGGGGAGCGCGAGTTGGTGATTTGTTTTATCCAAACCCAAATCCAAATCCCTTTTTTAATGTCTCTATTGGTGGCAGTAATACCCTGCAACAAGGCGGGATTGCTGATGCAATTGAGTTTTCTGATGCCAGTATTTCTCCCGATACCATGCGAACTTATGGGTTTGGCCCTGATTCAGGTGGTGGCGATTTAGGCAATGTTTACCAAGATATTTTTGAAAACCATCGGTTAAATAATAATAAACTAATTGCTGCTCTAGCCAATAGAAGAATAAAGAAATTAAATCAACAGGTCGAATTAGAAGGGTTATTTGATGGTGTACAAGAGTTTACTGGTTTCACCACAGGAGTGCATGAAACAGGCGTGTCCTTGGGTCAACAACTTGAATTGGTTGCGCAAATACTGTCAATAAAAGATAATTTCCCAGAAAACAGAAAGAGACAAATATTCTTTGTTAATCACCATGGATGGGATACGCATAATACTGATAATGAACAACAAGTGGGTTATTTAAGTGATTCATTAGGTGCGTTTCAAGATGCCATGCAACAGTTGGGGCTAGAAAATCAAGTCACCACCTTCACCATTTCAGATTTCGGCCGATCACTAACAACCAATGGATCGGGTACGGATCATGGTTGGGGCAGTCATGCCTTTGTTATGGGAGGGGCAGTAAATGGTGGAGATATTTATGGCAAGATGCCAGTATTGTCACAATCTTCGGATGATTTTTGGCAAGAAAGGTTAATACCAACAACAGCAATGGAAGAATATTTGGCTACGTTGGTAAAATGGTTTGGCGCCAATGAGACAGAACTCAACACACTTTTCCCCAACCTCAATGCTTTTCCAACAAATGATTTAGGGTTTATGAGTTAGACTGAATTTTTCCTTTGTATTTTAGTGCTAGCTGCACGTATTGATTAGCAGAGTAGTCCATTTGCTGTTTTTGTTCATCGCTTAAATCTCGCACTTTTTTAGCGGGATTTCCTAGCCATAACTCACCTGATTTAACGCATTTACGCGGGGGTAACATTGCCCCTGCACCAATCATAGCATAATCCTCAATAATGCAATCATCCAGGATAATGGCTCCCATGCCGATAAGGCAACTATTGCCAATGGTGCACGCATGTAAAATAGCACCATGACCAACGGTGACATTATCGCCAATTATCAAAGCAGCACCATCACCGTATTCACCTTTATGGGTGACATGTAGTATACTGCCATCTTGAATATTGGTGTTATTGCCAATTTTGATAAAATTAACATCACCACGTACAACAGCCATTGGCCATATTGATGAATTTTTACCAATTTCTACCTCGCCAATCACGCAGGCTTGTGGGTCAATATAGGCAGAGGCAGCGATTGTTGGGTTGATATTATTAAATTTTCGAATAGACATAAGTAAAAGAGACAATGCAAAATGAATGAACAAACTATACCATTAATCCAATCCGATGCTGTACTTTTTGGCGTACTTGCGGCTATTTTAGGCTTGGTTTTTTACACAGGGCAACTAAAAACAAAATTTTGGACAAAGTTTTATGGCATCGTTCCTGCATTATTGTTGTGTTATTTTTTACCTTCCTTACTCAATACCTTTGGCTTGATAGAAGATGCCGATGCCAAAAGTTTATATTACGTATCTTCACGTTATTTATTGCCTGCATCTTTGGTTTTGCTCACCCTTAGTGTGGATTTGAAAGGTATATTTAGACTTGGACCAAAAGCCGTTATCATGTTTTTAACAGGGACTGCCGGCATTATGATTGGTGGGCCTATTGCCTTTATGGTAGTACGCGCGGTCTTTCCTGAAAGCTTTGCAGGGACTGCCGCCGATGATATTTGGCGAGGCATGACGACATTAGCGGGATCTTGGATTGGTGGGGGAGCAAACCAAGCAGCCATGAAAGAAATTTACCACGTATCGGATGCGGCATTTTCAAAAATGATAGCCGTAGATGTGATTTGGGCAAATATCTGGATGGGAACCTTATTGTTTATGAGTAAACGTGCTAAAAGCATTGATGCCAAAACAGGAGCCGATGTTTCTGCCATTGAGCGTATAAAACTTAAAATGGAAACCTTTCAAACCGAAAATGCCCGTAAATTCAACCTCAATGATTTGATGCTAATCGTTGCCGTTGCTTTTTCAGCAACAGCCGTTGGGCACGCATTTGCCAATTGGATATCACCGCTTATCAAAGAAAGTTACCCAATTTTACATGAGTATTATTCATTGGGAAGCCCATTTTTCTGGTTAATCGTTATTTCAACAATGATAGGTGTGGTTTTGTCATTCACTAAAGCCCGAAATTTGGAAGGAGGAGGCGCATCGGCTGTTGGCTCAGTTTTCATTTACATCCTGGTTGCAACCATCGGTTTAAAAATGGACATCATGAAAATATTCGATGACCCTGTGGTTTTTCTTATTGGTGGTATTTGGATATCTATTCACGCCATTTTATTGTTAGTGGTGGGTAAACTCATCAAAGCTCCCTTGTTTTTCCTCGCTGTTGGCTCCCAAGCCAATGTCGGCGGAGCTGCATCTGCTCCCGTTGTTGCCAGTGCCTTCCACCCATCACTAGCCCCTGTTGGTGTGCTTTTAGCCGTGTTTGGTTATGCAATCGGAACCTACGGTGCGTGGTTTACCGGCGTGTTACTGCAAATGATCGCCCATTAAAAATTTAAGAAAAATCATGCTTCAAATCTTGCCGTCTTTTTATCGAGAAATAGCGAGCTATTCCATCTCAAAAAAGACAGCAACCTTTTTTGCCTGATTTTCCTTAAATATTAATGGTGTTTGAATAACTAATTAGACTAGATAAAATGAAAAAAAATATAATAATTTTTATTTTTCTCATTTTTAAGTTAAATGCTGAAGAATCTAACATAAAGGAGTCTATAAATATGATGAATTTAAGAACATTTAAATTTGTTGCAGGCAGACTTGCTAATGAGCAAGATATCAATAATGGAGCAGCTGTGTTCTTACAACAGGTTGAAGGCAGAAGAATTGGAGAGCCATCTGATATACTTGTTCCTCAATATGCTTATTTAACGAATGAAGATGGATCAAAAGAATTAGGAATTATTATTCAAGCTGAAAAAGCACCAAATAAAGATGATATTATTGGATTTTATTCATTAGCGAAAGATGATTTTTCTGTAGCATTGTTGAATGAGTTTCAATTACTTGGGAAAAACAAACCAAGGCATTGAAGTCATGTAAGGTGGGTTTACCCACCAACTTTAAAAGCACATAGAATAACGAGGCGGTTTAGACACTGCTGGTGGGCAAGCTCACCATACAAATTAAAATAAAACCAACTAACTTAAAAAAGGAAAATAACCCATGTATTTTTGTGATGATAGAAACAACCGTATGATATTTGATCAAGTCAGTGAAAGCTATCTTGAAGCACGACCCGAATACCCTCAAGAGTTGTATGAAGATATGTCAAAAAAATTATTTGGTGACGACTCATACGGTCGGCTTGATAATGTAATGGAGGTTGGTAGTGGTTCGGGACAGGCGACTTGCAAACTCAGTACATTTTCTCAATCACTGGATTGTATAGAGCCAGGAGAAAATTTTGTCAAAATACTCAACACAACATTTAAAGAAAACGATGCGATCAAAACACATTTATGCACATTTGAAGAGTTTAAATCAGATAAGACGTTTGACCTGATATTTTCCGGCTGTGCCCTGCATTGGATTCCCAAAACAATCGTGTTAACAAAATCAAATGCGCTTCTTAAAAGTGGTGGATGGTTGGCGGGTGTTTGGAATATGCCAAAATTTGAGGCGCCTATTTATGGCATTATCGAAAAAGTCGTCTTGCCTTTATACCCTGATTTTGATATCCCTAGAGGCACTAAAGAGCAAATTGAATATTTTAATGAAGGTTATGACGCACTGATAAGCCAAGACTGGGTTAAAGATAGCTACAAGAAAATTTATTATGATAAAAGAAGCCTTACTAATGAAATGGTGTTAAAACTAATCTGGAGTTATATGGCTTTGGATGAGCTAGGTGCAGGAAATGTTGAATCAGTCTATCAACAACTGGCTGAAGAAATTAAATTGCTAGGTCTTGAAACGCACACTGTAGAAAACTGCTATCCTTTTGCCATGGCACAAAAAAGATAACTCTGTAAAAAGAGAATCATGTAAGGTGGGCTTGCCCACCATGTTAAAAGCACATTGATAATTCAGGTGGCTTAAATGTTGCTGGTGGGCAAGCCCGCCTTACAAATTAGCTTTTTTCTTTCGAGCAATAGTGGTGTTTTACTGCAAATGATTGCCCATTAAATAATTTAAGAAAAATCATGCTTCAAATCTTGCCGTCTTTTTATCGAGAAATAGCGAGCTATTCCATCTCAAAAAAGACGACAACCTTTTTTCCTGATTTCCCTTAAAGGATATATGCACTTGCCGTAGGGTGGGCTCTGCCCACCGAAACTGCCAAAAAGGTTGACTAAAGCCAACCACCCGAATGAGTATTAAATGAAACTTATATCGGGTAGTTGGCTTTATAGGCTGTGAAAGTATTATGGGGTGAAAGAAAAAAACACATGGAATGTTTTTTCATGCAAGCCGCGAAGCGGTAAGTATCAGGACGATACGCATAAAAATGAGTAGAAAATCATGTAAGGTGGGTTTATCCACCATGTTAAAAGCATATTGATAATTCAGGTGGCTTAAACGCTGTTGGTGGGCAAGCCCACCTGACAACTTTAATTAATCAATAACATCGCATGAATTCCTTATACTCTTTATAATTCGCTATTTATTAGAACATAAGAGTTTGTAACTAAATCATGAATGAGTTGTTTAAACAATACAAATGTCACTGCATTGGCAAAAGCAAATAATGATATGAAGTTTATAAATACTTTTTCACTAGGCATAATATCAAGAAAAAATAAGTAAAAAGGCATGAGAGTAACTAATTGAAAAGTAACGTGTCTTCCAAATACACAGTCTGTATCACAAATATTTCCAAACTTATCTAACACAATTAAGCCAATATACTTTTTTCCTATACTTAGGTGGTTGCCCAGAATTATTTCAGATAGCAAATAATACAAAATAAAACCTATAATCACTACAGGAGTTATGTTTTGGTAACTTGGAAATAATATTTCTGAAAACAAAAAACCAATAATGGCAAAAATGAAAACATCAACAAAAAAAGCAAGCCCTCTAAAAAATAAAGAAAATATTGATTTGAGCAAAGTGGGCTCTTTAAACGTGTGAAAAATATCAATAGTTACAGCAAAATAGTGTTCAGGAAATTGGTGTTGGTATTCGTTCCATTGTGCACTCCAATCAAACACAGAATTTAAATAACGCATAATTCCAGCTTTGATTAAATAGGTATTATTTTGTTTTTGTTGAAAAATATTATATTCGGCAACTTTTTTAAAAACTTCTCGTGCTATTTGCGGTTTGAGGGTTAAATCATCAATTTTGTAATAGTCTTCAATAAATTTCCAGTTCTCAAGTTTAGACTTCACTGCTAAAGGGGCAAATGCCATTTGATGCAGTTGTTGAAATAGGTTTTCTATTAATTGCTCTTGTTGTTTTTGCTCGGCTAGTGCCTCTTCATCCACTTGGGCTGGCTGCAATGAAAATGATTCGTCTGATTTCTGTGTTTCTGGTCTTGTAACTTGATGTGGTTCTGCTGATTCTCTATCCTCATCATTTTCTTGCACACTCCACTGGAGCATAGACAACGCCATTTTATACGCCTCTTGAATCTCCTGAAACTTTTCTGGATTTCCATCGGGTTTATACTGTTTGATTAAAACCGCATAGGCTTTTTTGATGGCTTTTTTGTTATCGGTTGGTTCTATGTTGAGGGTTTCAAATGGATTCATTAGTTAGTGAAAATTGCTTTTTCTTCGGGTTCTTTGTGCATAACGTAGATACCACTAATAATCTCATGTAAAAAACGCTTTTTTGTTATTAATGTGATGATGTTGACAAAAATCAGTGCCCAAAAAAACGATGACCAATATTTATAATCAATGTATTCATTAAATAAGAATATTTTATCATTTAAAAACCTGTCGAATATCCATGCATACATTGGAAAAAGTGTAAAATTAATCACCAAATGTTTGATAATTATTTGTATTCTGGAAACTAATTCTCCATGTTTATTGACTAGAAAGGCATTGTTTGCAAGTTTGCCAATACTGTTTAAAAATAAAAATTCAAAGATGAAACGGTGGATTGAAAAAGTTAAAAATGCAAGCTTAATAAATTCAAATGCCAATGTGCCATATTCATGAAAAAAATTCCCAATTAAAGCAATAAGTAAACTTGGATACATGTCTGAAACAAAGCATTTTAAGCGACCTTCGTAACCTATTAAACCAATCTTATAGGCTGGTTCTTCATTATCAAGTTGAGAGAACATCATATTTAATACATCTTCTGGAAATAATTTTTGATAATCCTTCCAGTACAACTGCCAATCAAAAACTCCATTCAAATATTTTATAATTGTCATTGGAATTTTCAGTGACTGTTTAATGTTTAAATGTTCAATATTGGTATAAGCGACAAGCTCAAATACTTTTTGAGCCGTTTGTGCCTTTAAATCTAGGTCATTAATTTTTTTGAATGTTTCTATAAAACGCCACGGCTGCAAATTGTAAGGTTCTTTTAATTCATCATTCACTAGTGAATGCATCTCTAATAATATTTTTTCAACAATTTCACTTTCATCTTTAGAGGCTTGAGCAAGTGCCGTTTTTTTGGATAAGTTAGTGGATATTGAGTCTTCTTTAAAAGCAGTATTTTGTTCTTGTGTTAAAGAGGTTATTGCTTGTTTATAAGCCTCTTGAATTTCCTGAAACTCCTCAGGGTGTTCATCGGGTTTATACTCTTTGATTAAAACCGCATAGGCTTTTTTGATGGCTTTTTTGTCATCAGTTTCATCAATTTCCAGTGTGCTCCATGGATATTCGCGCTTTTGGTTCATTAATCAAACCATCCGTTGGTTTCAAAATCCGACAAAAAGTCGTTGAAATCTTTGGCGATTCGTTCGATTTCTTTGGGGTCTTGGCGTTCTAACACGGCTTCAAATTGGCTTAAGGCATTGGTGATGGTTGCGCGGTCTTGTTCTAATGAGTTTTCATAAATGCTTTCGGCTCGCATAATTAATTCCGTTATCTTTTCATCTTCACGCGGATGAACCTTGAGTTTGGCAAGTTTTTCTTTTGAGGCTTGGATTTCTTTATCTGATAATTCTCCCGGGGCATTATTAATGGTGATTTGTTTTTTCTCACCAGTACTGGGCACGTGTGCATCAACATCGAGCAAGCCATTGATGTCATAGCTAAAACGCAGTTCCACCCTTTCTTCTCCTGCTTTGGCTTTGGGCACTTTAACGCTAATTTCACCCAGTTTGATGTTGTTTTTGACCAAACGTGATTCGCCTTGGTAGATTTCCATTTGCAAATGTTTTTGGTTGTTGTTTACCGTCACATAGGTTTTGGCACGGTGGTGTTGCGTTCGATTATTGGGTCAAACAATAAGCCTTGCGAATTGTATAGGTCATTATCATTGACCACGCCAGTACCTAAAGTGTAGGGTGCAACATCGGTTAAGACAATATCGCCCAAGTCTTTATCTTTGGCTTTGAGCCCTGCTTGGATGGCAGCACCAACGGCGATGGTTAAATCAGGGTCTATATCGGTGCGTGGTATTTTTTTGAACATGCGCGTGACCATGGTTTTGATAAAACCCATGCGTGAGGCGCCACCGACTAAGATTATTTCATCAATTTCGACTGGCTCAAGTCCTGAATCACGCAAACAGCGTTCGATGGGTTTGGATATTTTTTGCAGCAGTTTTTCGCAGGCTTGCTTGTATTGCTCAAAGGTGATTTCGACTTTATCAGCTTTGACTGCTAAAAAGGGTTCAATAATTAAGGGGCGATTGCTGGATATATCGCGTTTGAGTTGTTCGATGGTGTAATAGAGTTTTTGTTTGGCTTTGGGGTTGAGCTGGGTGGTGCGAATACGGGCTTTGGTCAGGTATAATTCGATGAGTACATTAGTAAAATCTTCACCACCCAAAAAATTGTCGCCACCTGAGGCTTTGACTTCTAGGACGCCATCAAAATATTCCATAATCGAAACATCAAATGTGCCACCGCCCAAATCGACAATCATAAAATCGGTGTATTCTGGCTTGTCTTGCAAACCATAGGCAATGGCAGCGGCTGTGGGTTCGTTAATCAATTTATCCACTGTTAATCCCGCAAGTTCGGCGGCTTGCTTGGTGGCACTGCGTTGAATATTGTTGAAATAAGCCGGCACGGAAATTATCGCTTCGGTGATTTTTTCGTTCAAATGGTTTTCGGCATCTTCCAACAAGTGTTTAATAATCAATGAAGACAATTCGACAGGGGTGTACAAATGTCCATGAATCTTATAAGTTTTATCGGTTCCCATGTAACGTTTGAAAGCTTTGATGGTTTCTTTGGGAAATAACGCGGCACGGGTTTTGGCACTTTGCCCAATATGAATCTTGCCGTCTTTTTCAAAACTGACAATTGATGGCGTCATAAATTCACCAAAACGATTGGGGATTAGTTGTGATTTTCCGTCTTTAAATACGGCACAAACGCTGTTGGTTGTGCCAAGATCAATTCCAAGTATCATATTTATTAGTGTTGATAAATAATAATACTATACCTTAAAAATGATTTTTTTGGAAAGTTTAAATGAGGTGATTTGGGTAAAAAATGGTGGGCCCGCCCCGACTTGAACGGGGGACCTGCCGATTATGAGTCGGATGCTCTAACCAACTGAGCTACGGGCCCTTTATGCAGATGCATATTTAAGGATGCGTAGTATAACGCTTTGTCTTATAAAATGCATAATTATTTTTTATTTTATAAGGATTTGTATAACAGGTGTAAACTTTCGATACCTTGTTTAAGGTGTTTTAAGTCTTTTTCATTATTGAGCACATCATTGGCAATAGCTAATCGTTGATTGCGCGAACATTGGCTGTCTAACATTTTGTTTGCCAATTCCAGCGTGATGGAATCTCGCTTCAATAATCGACTTATCTGCGTTTCTTTTTTGACATCTATAACAAGCACTCTATCCAGCCAATCGTATCTCGAGCTTTCGCATAGCAATGGAATAACAACAATACAATAATGTTGTTTGACAGCATTAACTTGTTTACGAATTTCATGACCTATCAGTGGATGTAAGATGGCATTTATCTGCTTAAGTTTTTGTGAATCATTAAAAACAATTGCACGTAATTCTGAACGATCAAGCCTTTCTCCATCTAAAATAGATTGTCCAAAGCTTGTTACGAGTTGTTTTAAACCCTCGCTTTTTGGTTCGACAACTTCACGGGCAATAATGTCAGCATCAATGACGGGGATTCCCATGTCTGCAAACTGATTACTTGCAGCCGACTTGCCACTGGCAATACCGCCTGTTAATCCGATGGTAATACAAGAGTGGGTTTTCACTGGATTTAATTAAGTCCAGAAAAACTGAGGTACCAATTGATGATTTGGTTGCCATAAAGCATCGCAATCCATGTGCCAACTGCCAAATAGGGGCCAAAGGGTATGGGTTTGTCTTTGCTATTTTTGCTTAATACAATGTATAAAGTGCCAATAACGGCTCCAGCAGAAGCCGATAGTATCACGACTACCATGACTATTTTCATGCCAAACCAAGCACCTGCTGCTGCGAGTAATTTAAAATCGCCATAACCCATTCCATCTTTACCTGTGAGTAATTTAAAGAGATGAAAAATAGTCCATAACAACAAATAACCCAATAATGCACCTTTTATAGCGCTGGGAGCATCAACAAAAACACCAAACAAGCTCAAAAACAAACCTATCCACATTAAAGTAAGGCTAAATTGGTCAGGAATGACCATGGTATCAAAGTCAATCATGGAAATTGCGACTAAAAAATAAGTGAGTATTATGCCTGCAAGGGACTGATAAGACCAACCAAAGTGATAAACCACAAGGGTTGCAAGAATTGCGGTGAGTAATTCAATTATCCAGTAGCGGTGAGATATTTTGGTTTTGCACCCTGAACATTTGCCTCTTAAGAACAAAAAACCAAAGAGGGGAATGTTTTCCCATGCTTTTATTTGGTGGTTACAGTTTTGGCAATGCGAACGCGCCCAAATAATGCTGTCTGGTTTTTTCAACTCGCTGTATTTTTTTAAAGGATCTTTGAGTTCTTCATAAGTATCACTTAAATGAGCGACGCTATCAACAGTCCACTCGTATTGCATGGACAGTGGAAAGCGATAGATAACGACATTAAGAAAACTGCCAATCAATAAAGAAAAAACAAATGTTGCACCGATAAGTAATGCGGGAGATTGCTCCAATAAATCAAGAAAACTCATTATTACATAACGGCTGCAAGTTTGAATATGGGTAAGTACATGGCAACAATCATTACACCGACAAGACCACCAATAACCACCATAACCAGTGGCTCAATCAAGGAACTCATAGCATCCACATCATTGGCAACTTCGGTTTCGTAATAATCGGCAACCTTGCCTAGCATTTGATCTAAATTACCTGATTCTTCACCGATGGATGCCATTGACACAACCATGTGAGGAAAAATATTAACTTGCTGCATGGCTAATTGCAGTTGATGACCTGTGGAAACATCGTTTTTAATCTTTAACACCGCTTCTTTATAGACAATATTACCAACTGCGCCAGCTACGGTTTCTAGCCCTTCAACTAAGGGGACACCCGCTGCAAAGGTGGTGGACAGTGTGCGAGCAAAACGAGCTATGGCGGCATTGTTTAAAATATTACCGACAATGGGTAATTTTAGAGCGAGTCTATCGAGTGCATGCGCAAATTTTAACGATCGATTTTTGAGCATTATAAAACCAACAATAACCCCAACGACCACGATTAAGTAGAAAAAGAAATTAGCTTGAAGAGATTTTGATGCTCCAACAACCATTTGTGTTAAACCAGGCAAATCTGCTCCAAAACTTTGAAACATTTCTTCAAATTGTGGTACAACTTTTAAAAGCAATAGGGCGCTGACACCAAAGGCAACAACTAAAACAGCCGCAGGATAATACATGGCTTTTTTAATTTTTCCTTTGATTTCTTCGGTTCTTTCTTTGTACGTGGCAATGGTGTCGAGCAACTCATCTAAAACTCCAGCTTTTTCACCAGCAGCAACCAAGTTGCAATAGAGTTCATCAAATTGCACAGGGTGTTTGCCAAGTGCTTCACTAAGGCTTAAACCCGATTGAATGTCCGTTTTAACCTTATTTATAAGTTTTGCCATATTAGGATTTTTCTGACCACCTTCGATTATTTCAAAAGATTGAACCATTGGAACACCTGATTCCATCATGGTGGCTAGTTGCCTAGAAAAAAGTGAAATATCTTGCGGTGATATTTTCTTTCCCTGAGAAAATAAAGGTTTGGCTTTTTTGCCAATTCTATTTACGGTAATGTTTTGTCTGCGCAGCTCAGAACGGGCGACTGTCTGTGATTTTGCCTTAATCTCCCCTTTGAGTTTTTTACCGGTTTTGTCTTTTCCACTCCAAGAATAAGTGACGTATTGTGCTATCTGATTTGATTTAGTTGCCATAGTTTTTAATCCACTGTTACTCTGTTGGCTTCAGCTAAGCTGGTGATGCCATTTTTAACTTTTAATAATGCCGATTGTCTTAAGTCTGGTATTTTGTCTTTTAATGCTTGATCGGCGATTTCTAATGCATTGCCACCTTCAAGTACAATGCGTTTGATGTTATCTGACATTGGCATCACTTGGTAAATACCAACGCGACCTTTGTAACCCGAAGAACATTTACGACAACCAACCGCATCGTAAATTTGAATGTCTTGGATATCCTCTTGTGTAAAGCCTTCTTTTAATAAGGCCTCAGCAGGATATTCTCCAACCTCTTTGCAATCATGTAGGCGTCGCCCTAGTCTTTGTGCAATGACGATTGATACAGCTGAGACAATATTAAAAGGAGCAATGCCCATGTTCATTAAACGGCTGATGGTTTCTGGTGCACTGTTTGTGTGCAATGTTGATAAGACCATGTGACCTGTTTGTGCGGCTTTAATGGCAATTTCTGCTGTTTCTAAATCACGAATCTCACCAACCATGATGATATCTGGATCTTGGCGTAAGAATGATCTTAGTGCAGCAGCAAAAGTCATGCCTTGGCGCTCATTTTGTTGCACTTGGTTAATTCCATTGACTCGTATTTCAACTGGATCCTCAACGGTTGAGATGTTGGAGCCATCTACATTTAATATATTCAAAGCCGTATAGAGCGATACGGTTTTACCACTACCAGTAGGCCCCGTTACTAACACCATGCCATAGGGTTTATGAATGGCATTAATAAATAATTCTTTCTGTTCAGGTTCGTATCCGAGCATATCAATGCCCATTCTTGCAGCAGAGGCATCCAAAATCCGCATAACAATCTTCTCGCCAAACAAGGTTGGACAAGTACTGACACGAAAGTCAATGGATTTGGTTTTTGATAAATTTAATTTAATTCGCCCATCTTGGGGAACCCGCCTTTCTGCAATATCTAAACGCGACATCACCTTAATGCGTGAAGAGATTTTCATGGTCATGCCCTGTGGCGGACGTGCCATTGTTTTGAGCATTCCATCAATTCTGTACCTGACTCTGTAGTTTTTTTCATAAGGTTCAAAATGAATATCCGACGCTCCACGCTTTATTGCATCTAACAAAACCTTATTGACAAATTTAACAATGGGTGTGTCATCGGCATCGCTGTTGTTGTCTGCGGTGTCTTCCTTAACATCTGCAGTATCTTCAAAATCTAGATCCTCCAGTCCTTCGTCGTCTTCATCCTCGTCCATCATGGAATCGGCTTCTCTTAACGCTTCATCAATTATGGAAACCAAAGTGTCGTGTGGAACCACAATGGGTTCTACAGCCATATTGGTGTGAAATTTAACTTCTTCAATGGCAGTGACATTAACGGGATCAGCAATAGCAATAAATAATTTAGTCCCTCTTTGATAAAGAGGTAAAACGTTATGTTTATGAATGAGTTTTTCTTCGACAAGTTTCAATGGCAGTGTTTTTAAATCCATTACGGAAATATCGAATAAAGGAACGCCATATTCTTGGGATGAAATGTAAGCCAATTCACTTGCAGGTGCGATGTCATTTTCAACCAAATAGGTAAATAAAGGAATTCGCCGTTTTTTAGATGTTTCAACAGCATCTATTGCTTCTTCTTCTGTTAACACTGAAGAAGCAATAAGTTTCTTCAGGGTTCCATTTAACATGATTTTTGGTGTAGTTTGAGCCATTTTTTATAAAGTTTAGGTGAATATTACAATAATTTTCTTATATATATCTGTACTTTACACGATTTTCTTAAATTAATGAACAACTATCTTATCAATTTATCATTCCTTTTTTGTGACGAAGGTTTTACTTTTTATGACCACAGTCAAAATCTAAAAAAATTTAGTGCCTGAGTAATGTTATTTAATCATTATTATCTTGTTATTAATGGTTAAAAATGGAGTATAATGTCAGACTTTAATCAATCAAGAAAAATAAGGGGTATCTAATGAATTTTCATGAATATCAATCCAAAGAGATATTTGAATCCTATGGTGTGCCAGTTCCACGAGGAATTGTTGCAAGAACGGTAGAAGAAGCCGTTGCAGCCGCAGAAAAATTAAACGCCGATGCTTGGGTTGTCAAAGCGCAAGTCCATGCAGGTGGGCGTGGTAAAGCAGGGGGTGTTAAATTTTGCAAAACATTGGATGATGTCAAAGAAAATGCTACTAATATGTTAGGAATGACCATTGAAACTTACCAAACAGGTGGTATGGCACTACCTGTCAATGAAGTACTAATTACCGAAGCTGCCGACATTAAAAAAGAGCTGTACATGAGTTTATTGGTCGATAGAGCCAATAAGTGTTTATCCTTTGTTGTTTCAGCCGAAGGTGGTGTTGACATTGAAGAAGTGGCACGCACAACACCTGAACTTATTCACACCGTCGTGGTTGAAAATGTCGAAGGTTTGTTTCCTTATGAATGCCGAAAAGTTGGCTTTAGCATGGGTTTAAATTCTAAACAAACCCGTCAGTTAACAGGTATTATGTTGGCATTGCACAAAATGTTTCATGAAAATGATTTATCTTTAGTTGAAGTCAATCCATTAATTATTGATGGCAATGATGATGTTGTGGCACTGGATGCCAAAGTGGTTATTGATGACAATGCTTTATTTAGGCATAAAAAATTAGCGGCAATGCGTGATGTAACCCAAGAAGATCCAAGTGAAGCCGAAGCGCATGAGCATGAATTAAATTATATCAAATTAGATGGCAATATTGCTTGTATGGTTAATGGTGCAGGCCTTGCCATGGCAACAATGGATGTAATTAAGCTTAAAGGTGGAGAGCCAGCAAATTTTTTAGATGTGGGGGGTGGAGCAACGGCAGAACGAGTGGCGATTGCTTTTAAAATCATTCTAAAAGACCCCAATGTTAAATCAATCTTGGTTAATATCTTTGGTGGTATTGTGCGTTGTGACTTGATTGCTCAAGGCATTATTGATGCGATTAAAGAAGTTGGTGTTAAGCAACCAATTATTGTGCGTTTAGAAGGAACCAACGTCAAAAAAGGTAAGGAATTAATCGAACAAAGTGGTTTGGCTGTCATAGCAGCTGAAGATTTAGATGATGCTGCTAATAAAGCAGTTGCGGCAGTATAGGAGAAAACAATGAGCGTATTAATTAATAAAGACACTAAAGTTGTGGTTCAGGGTTTTACGGGTTCTCAAGGGACTTTTCATTCAGAACAAGCCATAGATTACGGTACCCAAATTGTTGGCGGAGTCACACCAGGCAAAGGTGGAACAACGCATTTAGATAGACCTGTTTTCAACACTGTTGTTGATGCAGTAAAAGAAACTGGTGCCAATGCCAGTATGATTTTAGTGCCTCCTCCATTTGCAGCTGATGCCATTATGGAAGCGGTTGACGCAGGCATTAAAGTAATTATTTGTATTACCGAAGGCATTCCTGTATTGGATATGATGAAGGTTAAATCGGTTTTAGATACTAAACCTGATGTTAATCTCATTGGACCAAATTGCCCAGGAGTCATTACTCCAGGTGAATGCAAAATTGGCATTATGCCAGGACCAATTCACCGTGTTGGACATATTGGCATTGTTTCACGTTCAGGCACGTTAACTTATGAAGCGGTGCACCAAACAACCAAAGTAGGCTTAGGTCAAACGACTTGTATTGGTATTGGTGGTGATCCGATTCAAGGCATGAACTTTGTTGACTGTTTAAAATTGTTCCAAGCAGATCCTGAAACACATGGCATTATCATGGTCGGTGAAATTGGCGGCTCAGCTGAAGAAGATGCAGCAGAGTATATCAAAGAGTATGTGACTAAGCCTGTTGTTTCTTATATTGCTGGAGTTACCGCTCCTGCTGGAAAGCGCATGGGTCATGCTGGTGCTATTGTTGCAGGTGGTAAAGGTACCGCTCAGGCAAAATACGAAGCATTAGAGGCTGCTGGTGTTACAACAGTAAAATCACCAACACTATTGGGTGAAGCCATTAAAAGATTAGTTTCATAAGTTGTGCAAAGGTTTCTTTTAAAAACATAAAGCCATGTGAAATTTAAGCATGGCTTTTTTATGAAAGCTTTTTTTGTGTTATAGTGTCTACTCAGCAATACATAAAAGGTGAATGCATCATGAAAAAAATATTACTATTGGTTACTTTAACATTTTTATCTGCACCATTATTTGCAGAAAATTCAAAAACTGAAAATGGCTACGAAGTGCACTATAACGCATTTTCAACCGATTTTTTAACGCCAAAAGTTGCCAAGCAATACAATATTGGGCGTTCACGAACCAAGGGCATGATTAATATTGCGGTAAGAAAATTGCACGGAGGAGACACGTCTACTTCCACTGCCGTCTCAGCACGAATTGATTTAAAAATTCAAAATCTCTATGGTCAACAAAAAGAAGTGACTTTGAGAAAAATTAGCGAAAATAATGACGAAGCCATTTATTACATTGGAACTTTTTCTGTCAGTTCTCGAGAAACACTAAATTTTAAGGCAAGTGTGACACCTAATGGTGAGCGTAATCCGATAGAGATAAAATTTAGTCAAGAATTTTTTACTGATTAACAGGGCTTAGTTAAGAAATCATAAATCTTTATAAAGGAAGTTTTTTCCTTTTGGGTGGTTTTTAAAACGCCTGTGCACCCAGAGGTATTGTTCTGGGTGTTTTTTTATTTGTTGTTCAAACAACTGATTCATCTTTAGCAAACTTGCCGATATATCTTTTTGGTGAAAATATTCTAAGGCAGGTAAGAATTGAATTTTCCATTTATTCTTGTCTCGAAAACAGAACCAAGACACAACAGATGCACCACTGGATTGAGCGATGCGAACAGGGGCAATAACGGTTGCGGCAGGTTGCTTGAAAAACTCGATATATTCACACTGATAAGAAAAATTTTGATCGGGAATATAAAAAATACAACGGTTCTTTTTTAACGCTTTTAAGACGCTACGTAAGTCTTTTTTGTCAATTGTTTTTTCACAGTGAGCCCTTCGAGCTTTATCAATATAAGCTTCAAAAACCTTATTATTGTGTTGTCTGCCTAAAATAAAAGAAGGCTCATCGAGTTTATTATTAATTACGCGAGTGGCAAGTTCCATCGCATGCAAATGGCAGCTCATTAAGATACAACCTCTATTTTTTGCCAATGCCTCCTCGACATACTCTAAACCCAAGATTTCAAAACGATGGTTAAATTTATCATTACGGCTCCAATACGCCAGAATCATCTCTGCAAAACCAACTCCTGTGGAAATTAAATTGGCTTTAACTAGCTTTTTTTGCTGTGCACTAGAGAGTTCAGAGAAACACAAATCAATATTACGCCCTGCAATTTTTTTGCGTTTATTTGGAATCAAATAGGTTAATCGTCCGATGTTTTTACCTAGAGAAAGAATAACGGGCAAAGGCAACTGAGCAATTAATCGAGCGAAGGCTATAAAGAGGTCGGTTTTTAATTTCTGAAAAGTCATTAGGTTTTCTTGTTGCGATTACCCTTATGAATTAAATCGTAGAGTTTAGCATATTTCATTGTGGCGTAGCGTGTATTAAGCTTGGCATTGATAAAACCCGCTTTACCATTAAAGATTTGCCGACGGATAAGGTATTGGCGGAAAAAATACCAAATTGGATAAAGCTTTAGTTTGATTTTACCAACTGTTTTACCTTGTTGGTGTTTTTGTTGAGCCGCTAATAAAGCGTATTTATTAATCTTTTCAATCTTAACCTCAACGGAAGTTTCACCATAATGCATGATGGTGGCATCTAATGAAGAGACCTTGCCCGTGGTTTTAATCGATTCATGAACCAAATCATGAGAAACATAAGAGACTCTTTTGTCAAACAACCGCACAAATTTATTTTGGTGAACAAGAGGGTGGGACCATTGCCAAAAAACCCATTCACGCCTAGGCAATTGATAGGCAGAGAATTGTGGGGTTGACTTTTTCCATTGCCTAATTTTTGTTTGGGCTTGATTGGTTAAATATTCATCCGAATCAAGCAAAATAATCCAATCGTATTGGCATAGATTAATGGCATCTTGTTTTTGTTTCCAAAAGCCTTTAAATTTTTGTTGGTGAATGCTGCAGGGCAATTGGTTAAGAATTTTTAGCGTTTTATCGTTACTGAACGAATCCAATACAATGATTTCATCAGCAAAAGATAAAGAGTCGACGCATTTTCGAATTGTATCTTCGTTATTAAAGCAGGTAATGACAGCAGATAACTTAGGCATCTTTTTGACTGGATAAAATTAAGCCCATACCAAAAAACCAAATGCAAATAGACCAAAAAGACGCAAATAAGGAATAGGTGCTGGTGATGGGTAAAAAGGCGCTAATAATGGCAATCATAAATGCCCAAGAATAGTGTTTATGGTAGTTGTTTTTAATAAAATCAATTAATTTGTAAAGAGCAAATAAAATGATAATCAAACCAATAATTCCAGTTTCGGCTAATATTTCTAAAACCCAATGGTGAGCGTGCATGGCAACACCACCTTGGGCTTGCCAGACATCATCAATATCGGCATAATTAGGGTATGCCTTACGAAATGCATGTGCACCAATACCGTTGATTGGGTGCTCTTTAATCATGCTAAGTGAGGTCTGCCAAATAGAGAGTCTATCTGCCAAAGCAAAATCAATCGCTGATTGAGAGGTGGAAAAAATCGCCAAGGATCGGTTTATTCGTTGCTGAAAATCAGTCGATGAAAACCACAAAACAGAAACAATAACCGCAGCAATCACGCTTGTTTTCAGCAATAATTGCCAACGGCGTTGCTTCACATGATGAAACCAGTAAGCCAATAAGGTAAAGAGCATCATTATCCAAGCCGACCGTGTGCCAGATAAAATAATAACAACAATGAGCAGAAGAACACTTATCCAACGCAGAAATGATGGAAAGTTTCGCAGAGCAATCATAACAACGGGTAAGGCAAGGGCTAATAACGGCCCTAATTTAACGTGGTGCTCACCAAAAACACCATTTAAGCGCCCTGGATAACTGGCTCTGCCAATAACATCAACGCCAGTGAAATATTGAAGTAAAGCATCCGCTGCCCAAAATAAGACCAGCCATGAAGTCATGTTAAAAAGCCAAGGGATGTCCTTTCTATCCACATAAAGCAACAAAGCAATGCCTGCAAAATAAAAACGCAGACTCGCTAGAGCCACCATAAAAGATTTTTGTTGCCAATAAGAGTCAATAGCTGAAATAATAACCATTAAAAAATAACTGGCAAAGACAAGGCTTAATATTTTGAACTGTGGCATCTTCGCCAGTGATGTAAGCTGCTTAACTGCGCCATAAATACCAAGCAAAGATAAAACCAATAACGGCAATTCGGTGTAGCGAGAAAAGGGCAGCAAAAAGATAACCGAAACATATAAACCAATGACAGCTTTGGATGAGTTAATTGGCATTTAAAGCATCCTGATAAAGTTTATGCGTTTGTGAGAGCATGTTTTCCAATAAGTAAGGCTGTTTATTTCTAACCTTTGGCTTACTTGTTAAGAACTGATTAATGCGCTGTGCTAATTGTTGGCAATTACCAACTTCTATTTTGCCTTGTTCAAAAACCTCACCTAATATCTCACCGACACCGCCATGATTATAACCCACAACAGGCGTTCCAATCGCTAATGCTTCAATGACCGTGCGCCCAAAAGACTCAGGGCGTGTTGATGCCGAAACAACCACATCGGCAATAGCATAAAGGGGAGCAATGTCGTGTTGAATCTCGACCCAGTGCACGCGATGATCGACACCTTGTTCTTTAAACCAGTGGTATAACCGTGCAGCAAACATGTCATGCTCTGGATCCGCAGTTAACACCAATTTGGCATCATTATCCTTACTTTTTAGCCATGGCAATAAGTCTTTAGCACCTTTTAAACGCGTTAAACGACCTGGCAATAAAACCATTTGATGTCCAACTAATTGATGGTGTTTTTCATACCATTTTTGCAACCACAACACATCTGGTTCAAAGCTGTAGGTAAACTTATTAGGGTCAATGCCCCGATGAATAATAATTGGTTTACTCTTTAAATCCTTTGGGTAATTTTTTTGAATGTAATCGGCAGCCGTTTGTGAAACAGCAATGACTTTATCGCCGCGTGCCATAATGGAGGAATAGCGTTTAACCGTATACAAACCATGAATGGTGGTAATAAAAAGGGGCTTTTTACCTTTTATCTTTTTAATTGCCAAATAAGCCAACCACGCAGGAAAACGCGAACGGCAATGAACAACATCAACTTTTTTGTCAATAAACAACGTTTTGAGTTTATGGATTAAAAAATAAGAAAAAGGCGATTTCTTGCCAATATTCAATGAAATGTGTTCAACACCATCAAATAATTGCTGGCACATCGTTCCCCCTGCGGAAATGACAAGTGAGGTGTTGCCACCTGCAGCAATATAATTCGCGACTTCAACCGTGCCTCGTTCGACACCACCGTTATTGAGCGCAGGTAAAAGCTGTGCAACAACCAAATCAGACACTTAGTTGCAAGCAAGAACGTATTTTGTACTGCAATAGGGGCAGCGCGCTTCACCAGTTTTACTCAAATCAAGATAGACTCTGGGATGAGAACTCCACAATTCCATGTCTTTATTTGGACAGGCTATTGGTAATTCTTGTGGTTTTACTTCGACTGTTTTTTGGTTCATTATTCATCTCTGCGGATTTTTAGGGTATTATAACAATTTAGTCACAGAAACAGCAAGAATTGAAAAAGTTTAACACCATTTGGGTTTTTAGCGATAGCATTAGGGGTCATGAAATTCAATCATTGGCACTAGCCCAGGCATTATCGAAACGAGTTAAACTGTATAATTGCACTATCCGTCAGCCGTGGCTCAGTTTTGCACCGCGAATATTGCCTCGTTTTGGTCAAAACATCCTTTGGAAAGACAAAAAACCAAATACCCAAATACCGCCCGATTTAATTATAAGCTGTGGTAGGCGTATGGCGGCGATTGGTAAATATTATAAACGCCTATTGCATTGCAAACACTTTCAAATACTCAATCCAGGTGATAACCCGAAAAAATACGATTTATTGGTATGCCCTGAACACGATAAGTTAAGTGGAAAAAACATTATTACAACCCAAGGCAGTTTGCATGGAATAACGCTTGAGAAATTAAAAAAACAGCAACACAATAAAGCGTATCTCAATAGTGTGGTGTTATTATTGGGCAATCCGCAAAAGAACTTTTTTTTACAGTTGGAAAACTTAAAAATTTGCATTGACAAGAGTTTTCCAAAGCACAAGCTAATTGTTTGTGGGTCTCGTCGAACGCCCAAGAAATATTTTGACTTAATCAGAAAAACATTCAATAAAGCACAAAAAATATGGTTGTCAAACAAGGATGGGGAAAATCCCTATATGCCTTTATTGGCTCAAGGGAATGTTTTTGTCGTAACCGCCGATAGCATCAATATGGTTAGTGAAGCCTGCGCAACCGACAAAGCGGTCATTGCCATAGCACAAAACGCCATATCTCCAAAGCATAAACGTTTTATTCAATCCATAAACCAGCGATTAAGTCAATTTGAAAACATCCGCAAAAACAACATGCCATTAAATGTATTGGATGATTTGATTTCCCAAGTGCTCGACAAGCAACCCTAAAAAACAGTCCAATTCATTTGCCACCATTCCAAAAACTCATCAAAATCAATGCCACCATTACCATCCGTATCAATGGTGTTGAACCCGCGTATAGCCATTTCACGGCTCGCACTTGGGGCTAAAATTTTAAATAATTCAATAAACTCACGTTCTTCTAATAAATCGTTGTGGTTTCTATCGAAAAATTCAAAATGATCCCGAATCTCAGCAATCTCAGCGTCTGACAGTTTTGACATGGTGTTCTCTCATACAAAATTTAATTAGAACTTAATTCTAAAGTAGTTTAACCAAAAAAGATAATGAAAAATTGCATAAATTAAAAAACGCTACCTTTGGATAAACAACAGTATTGTGCCTTTTTTGAATTCGATGGTGACGGTGTCTTTTAAGGCTTTATTGCGCGTACCAATTTTATTTTTTTGCATGTTCAAATTTAAATTCTCTAAAGGATATTCTAGTCCTGTGGATTTGACCTTTTTTGCCTTTGGGAATGGGAAAAGTGAAATTATTTTGCCTTTTACATGAGTTAGTTTTGTTTTCTTTTGGATAAAATAATAACTCTGTCTGTCATCATAAAACTTAATTTCTAATTTGTTCTTGTATTTAAGGGCGGTACTCATGTTGCCTAAAAAATGGTCTTGTTCTAGCCCATTTGCAGCAAATACATCGACATGAGTAAAGCCGTGTTCTTCTATTATTTTCAATGCTTTTTCAAAGTCAGTATAATTTTGATTAGGCGTGTGGATGTACTTTACATCTTCAGGTAAAGATTCAATGGAATCGAAGTCACCGATAAGTAAATCAGGTATGATTTTTAGCTCTTGCAGGTGCTTGTAGGCGCCATCTACGCAATAAATGGAATGACTTTGTGCTAAATCAACCGTTAAAGAAGGTTTTTCGCCGTTTAAGAATAAAGATACTTTTTTTATCATGTCCCTATTATACTTTTTGTTTAAGGAGAAATGGATGTAAAATCAAGCCATTGAGTCTAATTAAGAATATTCCAGATGAAAAGCGATTACCCTTTACTGAAACAAATTTATGATTTTGAGGCTTTTGAGAAACAAGGTGCAGACCTTGTTGTTCAACTGACGAAACACCTAAAGAATGCACAGCACCCTGATTCAAGGGCTAATAATTGGTTGAATCCAAAGGAAGAATTATTCTTTTGGCAAAATTATCAATTCCAAAACCTACCATCTTTTGTTGATGATTTACTCAATCATTCTATTCATTTACACAACCCCAAGTACATGGGACATCAGGTTTCAGTGCCAGCACCGTTATCGGCATTAATGAATCTCGTTAGTGGCTTGCTCAATAATGGCATGGCGGTTTATGAGATGGGACAAGCCGCAACTGCCATCGAGCGAGTGGTGGTAGAATTGTTTTGCCAAATCATTGGCTACGATGAAAACGCCAATGGCGTCATGACTTCAGGTGGAACGCTGGCTAATTTAACCGCTTTATTAGCAGCAAGGCAGGCAATGCCCGATGAAGATGTTTGGCAAAATGGAAACCAGCAAAAGCTTGCTGTGTTGGTATCAGATCAAGCCCATTACTCTATTGATCGTGCCGCTCGTGTTATGGGCCTTGGCAATGATGGCGTTGTATTAGTGCCGACAAAAAAGGATTTTTCAATGGATATGGGTGCCTTGGAAAAATCTTATCAAAACACAATAGATGCTGGATTTAAAGTGATTGCGGTTGTAGGCAGTGCTTGTTCAACGGCAACAGGAATATACGATGATTTAGTGGCTATAGGCAGTTTTTGTCAGCTTCATAAATTGTGGTTTCATGTCGATGGTGCACATGGTGGTGCGGCTGTTTTTTCTGCTCAATATAAACCTTTACTCAAAGGCTTAGAAAGAGCGGACTCGGTAATTATTGACACGCACAAAATGATGATGACACCTGCTTTATCGACACTCGTGGTCTTTAAGGATAAAAACAAAGGCAATCAAACCTTTCACCAAAAAGCGCAGTATTTATTTGAAGATAATTCAATTGAAGAACAGTGGTATAACGGTGGCTTACGCACCTTTGAATGCACAAAATTTATGATGTGTTTGAAGTTTTATGTTTTGTGGAAAACCTTTGGAATTGAAGTCTTTGAAGAAAATATTGATTGTCTGTATGGTTTGGGCACAACTTTTGCAGAAATGATAAAGCAAAACAAAGAGTATGAATTGGCATTAGAGCCACAAACCAATATTGTCTGTTTTCGTTACCTTAAAAAGGGATTTGATGAACAACAACTTAATGATTTGAATAAAACCATCAGGCAACAGCTCTTGCAAAACAGTGAATTTTATATAGTGCAAACGGTATTGAACGGCAAAACATTTTTGCGTGTTACTCTGATGAACCCATTCACGACCAGAGAGCACTTAGAAAAACTGCTTAGTATTATTCCAGATTTTGGGTTATACTAACTCGCATATTTCATTCTTGTACGAAATATGCGGGCTAAGCTCACAGGCATTGCCCTTGATTTGTTGGTTTCAACAAATCTTCCAACTTTTATAAATGAGTTTTTATTATGGTAGATCAATTAAACCAAACAGCTAATAGTTCAATTAAGACGCAGTTAAACGGTGTTTTTCAATTGCAGCGAAACAGTTTTTTGAACAGTCCAACTGAATCCATTCACGAGCGAAAAGCACACTTAAATAGTCTTAAAAACTTACTCACCGAAAACCGTGATGCCATTGTGGAAGCCATTTGTAAGGACTACGGAAACCGTTCAAAATTTGAAACACTATTTGCTGAAATTGTGGTGGTAACTGATGACATTAAAACCACCCTAAAAAAATTAAAGAAATGGATGAAAGTGCAACGACGACACGTTGATAAACTGCTGTATTTTGGTGCAAAAAACCGAGTTATTCCGCAACCCATAGGCGTGGTTGGATTAATTGTTCCGTGGAATTTCCCGATAAACCTGTCTTTTTCTGGATTAACGGCGGTATTTGCGGCGGGCAATCGAGCCATGGTTAAGATGTCTGAAAATTCCATTCATTTATCGCGATTATTAATTGCATTAGTGCCAAAATATTTTAAGCCCGAAAAGTTGCAATTTTTTGAAGAGACCGGAGCAGTGGGCATAGAATTTTCACAAATTCCTTTTGATCACCTTATGTTCACAGGCTCTGGAGCAACGGGGAAAAAAGTCATGGCATCGGCGGCAAAAAATCTAACACCTGTTACCTTGGAATTAGGGGGTAAATGCCCAGCCATAATTGATCCAGAGTATCCCATGGAAAAAGCAGTCGAACGGATATTATTTGTTAAACAATTTAATGCGGGTCAAATTTGCACCACGGTGGATTATGTTTTTGTACATGAATCACAAACAAAAGATTTTATAACAGAAGCCAGAAAATGGGTTAAGCAACATGTTCCTGATATTGCCTGTGAAGATTATACTTCGATTATTGATGAGCGTTCATTTATTCGTTTAGAACATCTTATTAAAGACGCACAGGAAAAAGGTGCTCGAGTAATAAATTTGTGCAATCAAGAGGCGGATTTAAACACTAAAAAATTGCCCGTTACCTTAGTGCTCGATACCACTGATGAAATGCAAATCACGAACCGCGAAACCTTTGGTCCTATTCTTATGGTTAAAGCTTATAAAGAACCGCAAGAAGTTATAAATTATGTTAATAATCACGATAGTCCCTTGGCACTTTACCCGTTTTCTAAAAACAAACAACTGCTAAATTTATACATAGATCGCATCATGTCCGGTGGTGTCACCGTCAATGATGCCTTATTTCACGTAGCACAACACGATATACCCTTTGGGGGCATTGGTGGCAGCGGCATGGGGCATTATCACGGGTACGAAGGTTTTTTAACCTTCTCAAAAATGCGCCCAGTCTTTTACCAAGCCAATTTCAGTAGCGTTAAATATTTATACCCTCCTTACGGTGATTTTGCCAAGAAGGTGATTAATTTCCTTGCTAAACTGAAATCATAATTTCCTTATGAGTCTCTTAGTTCTTTCTTGAGGATTTTTCCCGTTGCACTCATGGGCAAGGCATCAATAAATTCGATAACACGAGGGTATTTATAACTGGCTAATCGTTCTTTTGTCCACGCTTTTAATTCATCGGCCTCAACGCTCATGGCGTCATTAAGCACCACGAATGCTTTTATTTCTTCGCCCATTCTTTCATCTGGTATGCCAATAACTGCGACCAATGAAACGGCATCGTGCCCAATCATGACTTCTTCGACTTGGCGAGGGTAAACATTTAAACCGCCACGAATTATCATGTCTTTGGTTCGGTCTACTATAAAGTAAAAGCCATCTTCATCTTTAATGGCAACATCGCCAGAATGCAACCAGCCATCGGTAATGGTTTCTTTATTGGCTTGCGGTCGGTTGTAGTAACCCTTCATGACATTATGTCCTTTGTACAGCAGTTCGCCTTTTTCACCTTGCGATACTTCATTGCCTTTGTCGTCAACTAATTTTACTTGCACGCCCCAAATGGGTGTGCCAATTGAACCGGGTTTATAGCCAATTTCAGGTTGATTGAAGGTGACAACTGGAGAGCCTTCACTCATGCCATAACCTTCTAAAATATCTATTTCAAACAGTTCTTTAAATTCTTCAAGTACATTAATAGGTAATGCTGCTCCTCCAGAGATTGCCATACGCAAATTATTCGCGATTGTTTTAATTTTTGTTTCATCATCAACTCCATGAATCAATCCCCAATACATGGTCGGTACACCAACAAAAACATTAATCGAGTGTTTAATCATTAAGTCAGCGGCATCATTGGCATCAAATCGTGGTAATAAAATACTGTGTACGCCTTTGTAAATTGCCATGTTCATTTGCACGGTCATGGCAAAAATATGAAATAATGGTAAGGTCACTAATTGCGTATCTTCTGGGTAGAGTCGCATGAATTCCTGACATACCATAGCATTCATGACTAGGTTGCTGTGAGTTAGCTCGGCTCCCTTGGGTTGTCCAGTAGTGCCTGAGGTGTAAACAATAACGGCAGTGTCTTCTGCCGAAGTCGATAAGGTTTCAAAGTGTGCAGCCATGCCGTTCATTAATGCACCAAGTGTCATAACACCTTCAAAAGGTGAAGCATCTGTTGGTTTAGCCATAATATTGAAAAATTGTGTGCATTGCTGCGATTGATTAAAAGCGGTAAATCCCATTTGTCCCATGGGTAAATCAGCGGTTCCTTCAAAGCAGAAATAAGCTTTTGCCTCACTGTTTTCAAGGTGAAATTGAATTTCGTCTTCTTTAAGCAGCACACTCAGAGGCACGACCACACCACCCATTTTTAAAATGCCATAATAAACCATCGGAAAGTAAGGAATATTTAAACAACTCAAGGCAATTTTGTCGCCTTTTTTTAGTCCTAGTTTAACCAAGCCATTGGCAACTTGATTAGCCGCTGCATTGACCTGAGAAAAAGTTAATGTTGTCTCGCCATAAGTAAAGGCGGGTTTATTGGCGTATTTATTTGCACTGTCATCTAGAAAAGTCGTTACATTTAGCATTTATAGTCCCCACTATTTGATTCATTTATAAACGGCTAATAATTCTAACACAAAACAGTTATGATGTTTTATCAAAATTAGGCATTTCTTTAATGTAGATGTCTTGTTTACTGTAAGGAATTTCAATATTATGTTCATTGAATTTTTTATAAACCCTCATCAGTAAGCTGTGCGTCACTCGCCCTTTTAGAACAGGTTCGTCAATCCAAACAAGCAACTCAAAATCAATGCTTGAGGCCCCAAATAAGCGCATACGCACCCGAGGGTTGGGATTTTTACAGACATTATCGGCACTGTTGCCAATTTCTTCAAGCACCTTAACCACTAAGTCCAAATCCGTTCCATAAGCGACACCAACTTTTATTCTTAAACGAAATTTTTCCCAACGCCCACCGCTTTGATTTTTGATTTTGGCATTGCCAATAACGGCATTGGGCACGGTTATTTCAACATCATCGCGGGTTAATATTCGGGTGGAGCGAATACCTACATTGGTCACCATGCCACGTTCGCCAGAATCTAGTACGACAAAGTCACCGACTTTATAAGGCGTATCTGCAATAATAAAAAAGCCCGAGAATAAATTAGACAAGGTGTCTTTTGCCGCAAAACCCACCGCAATACCAATAACTCCAGCCGAGGCAAGCCATGCGGTTGGGTTGATTCCCCAAATCAGCAGTATGAAATAAGAACCCGCGGCAACCAGAGTAATTTTCCCAATTAAATCAAACAAAGGAACGGTCTTACGTTGTATCATTTTAAATTTATTGCGTAAATCGCTTAACACTTGTAGCAATAAATGCAAAATTTTAAACCCTCGCGTCATCCATAAAAGGACTATAAGTGTCAGCAGTATGCGCACCAAATTACTCTTAAACCCTTCACTAACATTCAGTGTTTTGGTTGCAAGAATTAAGAATAAATAAAACACCGTTAGAAAAATAGGACGGCGCATTAATTCAATGAGTTTATCATCAACTAAAGTGCGTGTTCTTTTAGTCACTTGGGTGGCACTGCGCATGATAATAAATTGAATGATTTTGCCGACAATATAGCCAACGCAAGCAATAATGATAAATTTTAAAAAGGGAATGCTTTGCAGTTGTTGCCAATAAGGCTGCCATGCTTGTGGTAAATAGTCGGCAAAATCTTTGATAAAATGAGTCACTTCAACAGCAGGTGAAGGTGGCGAGGTATCTGTGGCAATGTGTTTGATAATTGTATTCATGGATAAATTATACCTATTTGCTTATTTAAATGTCATAAAAATTTTGCACAACACGTATAAAGTAATCAACCCAAACTTTATTTTGATTATGCACCGTACTTGTGTTTTACTTTTATCTTTACTATTTATGAACAATTCATTGGCAGGATTCGATGCTGTCTTTAAAGATGACTTTGAAGATTTTGTTCCAATAATAACCAGCACAAATGTATTTCTTACTGGGCATTCATTGCTTGATGACCCTTTGGCTGATTATCTGCAAAGTATTTCAATTGACAAAGGCATTTCTTATCAGTGGAATGAGCAAAATATTGTTGGCTCACCCATTAGGTACAGAACCAGTGGCACAGTTTCTCCACCAAATAATTGGCAGGGCTATTTGACAGGCAAAAACCGCGACACTTTTAATATGGATGTCATAGCCGAATTAGCAAATCCTACCACCATTGGTGCAGGTAATAAGTACGATGCATTAATCATTACTGAAAGTCATAATATTATTGATGCCATTATTTGGGAATACACGAATAGTTTATTAAGACATTATCATGACCGATTACTGAGTGGGAATGCCAATGGCAAAACTTTGTTTTATCAATCGTGGTTGGATATTGACCCAAATAATCCTCAAGCATGGATTAATCATGAGTCGCTCATGGTTGCTGCATGGGAATGCATTGCAGAAAAAGTTAATCTTACCTTGGAGGCAGATGGTTTGCCCAAGACTGCTTCGGTCATTCCTGCCGGATTGGCATTAACCGAATTATTAACGCGTATTTTAAATGATGAAGTTGCAGGGTTTAACGGCACAGATTTACAAAAAATTGACTTATTGTTCGATGATAATGTTCACCTCAATACAGAGGGTATATTTTATATGGCAGCAGTCAGTTATGTTTCGCTTTATGAAAATTCACCAACAGGTGTTTCAATCCCGGTGGGAATCAATCCCGCCACAGGGGCTGATTTACTGCAAGTGGCTTGGGAAGTGGTCAACAATTACCAACAAAATTACACCACCAAAACCATGAACCAATGCCGAAATTTATTTGCCACTCAAATCTGCAGCAGTTATTACAATTTTGATGGGCGACCAGGCGAAGTAGCAGGATGCGAAGATTGGATGAGCACCAACACCAACAATTATTATAACCCTTTTAATTGGCCCGATGCAGGTTTGATTGTTTGGCCAGATCCGTGATATCATTCAAAACTATTCGTAAATATTTGGTCTGCAGTAGTATGTAATTTTATATCTACAAAAATTGGCAATAAGTTATTTTGAGGCAAACTAATGATTTCTCCTTGTGTAACATCGCAGCTTCCTAAAATGGCAGCATTTGCACAATTAATATCATTATAAATTTCATTTGTATATGCATTATTAGTATCAGTTGAAAGATAGTAATCACCAAAAACTATAGGTAATGAGAATCCACCATTAAAACTCGTAACTGTAGAGCCTAGAATAAAGCCTCTTTCATTCCAATAATCAATTATGATATTATCTAATGGAAGTCCAGTATTTATATCTGTAACATAACCATTTATTCCTTGATTTAGTGTTATAAATATTGACAAATTTCTTGAGTTATTAGTAAGCGTCAACCAAACCACCCCCTATAATTAAATCTCAATCTGGTTCATACTTCTGCATTTATAAATCAGGAATAACCAAATGATCAGACGCAGCAAAGAACAATGGCAAGCCATTATCACTAAA
>Ga0256840_1000362_pt1 | contig 46842 bp, 68 predicted proteins | sample 355202metaG_FD_185969 | JGI IMG/M metagenome (GOLD analysis project Ga0256840, IMG submission 185969) | Hydrothermal vent microbial communities from Mid Atlantic Ridge, Atlantic Ocean - 355-202 | ecosystem: Environmental > Aquatic > Marine > Hydrothermal vents | place: Atlantic Ocean: Mid...
AACAATGAATTCTTTTTGAAATTTGGATTGTATGAAACGAAATCACACCACTTTCTTCCGGTCACCATCATACCCATTTGCATTTGCCATTGAACACCACTTTCAACTGAACCACCTTGAAGCAATGCAAAGTGTTTTGCATCATTTCTGGCTTTAATTTCCATAAGGCCAGGACCTTCATTTTTGTAATCAACATCAACCAACCCATCTGGTGAATACCCAGAATTTGGACAATGTTCAATAAATCCAACTTCATAAACTGGAACACCTTTTTCAAATTCGTATTTTGTTCTGGCGATAGGTTCCAATATGTTTCCGCGTTCAATATCTTTTGAAAATATTTCTGGCTCAGTGATGAATGTTCTTAAAATCAATTTCGTCACATAAGTTTTCAAACCAGCACCATTATTTCCAATAGCAGTTGCATTTGATGCTGTCAACTTTAGTTTACGCAATTCGTGCCATTCATCAGTTCCTTGAATTAAGTCTTTATAAATTTTCATATTAGTCTAATTTAAAGATTTTACGTTTGTACAACTCATAAACAATTTGTGCCTCGTGCATCGCATCATCTGCACCACGATGTTTTTCAACGTAATCATTTTTTCCAAAAAAGAAATCATACGCTTCTTGAACTTTGGGCCACTTATAACCACCTCTTGAATTTGGTAATTTGCAAATGTTAGTTGATAATTTCATCGGACACGGCAATTCTTTTGGAAAAGTAAATTTTCGGTCTTTCATAAATCCAAAATCGAAAACATTATTGAATGCAGTGGCACCAGTTGGGTACTTATCAATAATTTCTTGAATTTCTGGTTGCATCTTTTTCAAGTTTATTGATTGTCGAATTTCTTCAACGGTCATATCTGAATTTTCAATTATCCAAGCATCTTCAACTTCTTTTTTGGTAATTCCAGTTTCGTGACAAACCTCGTCAAAAAGTATTTGTGTTTTACCATCAGTCAAATCAAGTTCAACAATTCCAATTTCAACAATTTTACCACCTTTTTGCAAGAAACCAGTTGTTTCAATATCTATGATTAAAATTTTATTGTCCATCTGTACCACCATTTAATTCAGTTTTACGTTCACCAAGTAACTTCATAAAAGTAACTTCATCTTCAACACTATTTTTGTGCTCATTGTAAAATTCTGTAAGTTCATTTAATGTTGAACATTTTTCAATTTCAACTTGTAAATCAAAAGGAACATTTACCAGTTCAAGGTCATAATTTTCATTGTCAAGTGCTTCGATATTTGCAAACTTATCTTTAAAGTGTCTTTTACAAGCACGTTTTATGACCGATTTTAAAACCATTTCACCATACCAAGTTTCCCAAATGTTTTTGGTCTTGGCCACGTTTTTCATTTTTTCAATTTCCGTTCTGTTAAGAATTTCAATAAATTCACCACGATTATTTTTGATGATGCAGTATGTACCCATTATTGTTTTCTGGTCACTGAATGGGTCCACAAGTTTATGTGTGTATGTAACACGTCCACTGTCTTTTTTAAACTCAAATTTATCACCTTGATGAACCAGTTGCAAATCAAATTTTGTTTCTGGATAAATATTGTACATTTTGTTTTTGTACGCTTGATAATTGTAGTCAACAATCACTTTACCTTTATTATTCAATGTGATTGTATCACCATCAATGTACAGATTATCAAGTGCAACTTTCTTGTATAAATCAATTGCTTGTTCAGCAGTGAAAAAATGAAACCACTTGTTTTTCGGTTGCTGTGTGGTTCTGTCTTTTGCATTCTGCAATTCAAGTAAATAGTTTGTAAAAACTTTCACTTCAACATTGTTGTAATCTTTTAATCCTTGTGTTAATTGTTTGTAGTCCATTATTTTTTCTTTTCTGTAACCAGTTCATCGAATGTGATACCAGTAAGGTTAATAATTTCTTTTAGTGCTCGTGCAAGGTCTGGAATTGCACCACCTTGATAATTCACAAGACTTTGATATGACAAGTCCAATTTCTTTGCCAACACTTTTCTGTCAAGTTTCTTTTTTTGTGGATTTTGTTCATTGTACAATGCAATTGCTTTGTCAACGTCAATAATCACTTTCTTTTTTGTTTTTGCCATCTTAAAAATTTAGTTTAAATACATTATACTTTGCATCAAAAAATGTTTTCCATTAACAAATTCGACACCAAACGCCAGTGTATTATCAAACGTTTGAAATAAATATTTTTTGTAAGGTTTCAAAATGAATTCATCTGAAACCAATTCTTTGTGCAGTTCTTTCATTAAAAATCAATATCGTTGTCAATAAGTGATTTTTCAATAAGTTTCTTTTCTTCTTGAAACAAAAACAAATCCATATCGTGCCAGTCAACCAAGTGTGCTGTCTGCTTTTCATCTTCTTTAGCATTATGCCATCCAAGACTTATTGATTTGTTAAGTTCAATTTTTTCATTAACACTTTCAAGTTTGGTAATAAGTGCTTCACGGTGTGATTTTTTGAGTTCCATTGTAATTGTTTTATCGTTTGTGTGATGCAAATGTAATAAAATATTTTTTTATGAACAAAATATTTTATTAATTATTTTAATAAAAACTTTTATTAAATGGAAAAAGTCACACCAAATGATGTGACTTTTATGCTTCTCTACAAACGATAAAACCAAGCCAAGAAGTGGGGCTTGATGATGCAAAGATAGTATTTTAAAACAATTTCAAGCCTATTCCGACTTTGAAAATTGGAAAATCAAGTGTAACCGGGTCGATTGAAAAGGAATAAATCGCTTTTGACCTGACAATATTGATACCTATATCAAGCGTGGTAAACGTTTCTTTTGTTCCACCAACTGCAACAAATGAATAAAGACCAAAGTTGTTTTTTTTCTTTTCAGTTTTCAAATCAAATTCATTCAGTTCAATTATATCATCATACTGGTTTTTGACTACCATTGATAAACGTTCTATTGTTCCAAGTGCCTTATTGTATCTAACTGCTGCAACTTGCACTGAATCGTTTAATTTCATCAAATCACTTTCCAATTCCAGAACACGTTTCTGTAAAGCCTTTTCATTTTCAATGATACTTGCAACATCAATTGTCTTTTCTTTTGATAGTATCGCCGTTTCGCCCTTTATAATCACTTCTTGTGATAATATCAATTGCTGTGATAAAATCAATATCATAAATAGGATTTTTTTCATACTGTTTAATTTTACGAATTAATGAATTTGAATAATTTGATAAATTGTTTATTTCTAATTTAAGCGTTTTAACCTCATTTAAGGAACTAATTTGAACACTATCTATAATGTGGCGTTTTTCGTCTTTTAAGTCATCTGTGATTGTCTGGCGTGCTTCAATTTCAATTTCCAAGTCTTTTTGCATAGAACGATAACCAAAAAAACCCACAACCAAAATAATGGCTATGAGTATTAAAAGAATCTTTGTTATTAATGGTGTTTTCATAATCCAATGTTTTTTTCTGAAATGCACGAATTACGCAACCAATCACCAACATTGAATGATGGACAACCTTTGTTTGAAATCTCATTGTGACCAATCACTTTGATATTTGGGTGTCTTAAAATCATAAATTCAACATAAGTCATCAACGTTTCACATTGTGCATCTGTACGTGTATCTTTCAGTGGATAGTACTTGGCCCAAGCTGGTTTGTTATCTTTAGCACCACCAACATACACAACGTGTCTTGATTTTGAATTAAATCCACGTGCTCCATTTGAAATTTCCCAACTGTCAACATTTCCATCTTGGTCAAACTCAATAAGATTTTCAAGTGAACCGTCAAGATGTATCATATCTGAATATCCAACACGTGACCAACCACGTTCTTTGATGTGCCATTGTTCAATGTCTTTTCGTGTAATTTCACGACCTTCTGGTGTTGCTGTGCAATGTATCACCAAGTATTTTAATTTTGCCATACTAATCTTTTTTATCGTTCAAATCACCACCTTGCTCAATAGCATTCAAACCTTTACTAATTACATTTCTTATTCCAGTTCTTATTGACTTCAACAACATTGAAATAATATCAATGTTTTTAACTTCAACTTTGTTTTTTGCTGAATAAATATTTCCAAATATGCTGTAACATTCTGACAATACAAGTATTTTCATAACCATATCAACACCAAATGATAAATCATTACCCAATGCTTTTCCAAGTAATGCAACAACTAAAGGAATTATTAAAAACAAAAATTTAAGGCTTATGCCCCACATTAATAATTTAAACTTGAATTCCTTACCAAGTCTTATTGATTTTACAGAACCACAGACACTGTCAATCATCATAAAAATCATCAATATTGAAAACACTTCTAAATCTATTTCAAGCCAGACAAAAAAGGTGTATAGTACCAGTTTCAAGGCTTTTAAAATTTCACTCATTATTATTTTGTTTAGTTTAAGTTTCACCTTAATAATTTCTTTTATTATTATTAACTATTTTATCATTGAAAAGTAAATTCACACGTACTTTTCGACTGGTTGTAATGTGTTCAGTACCTTCATTACTTTCAAGTTTTACTTTGAATTTTTGAAAAGCGTATGAATGATTGTTTAAATTATAATCGTTCATTCTTATGTCATCTGAAAAAAGCAAGAAGTCGAATATTTCATTACTTATGCAATCTGGTATCATATTCGTTTGAAACTTGAATTCATTCGTTTGTTTCATCGAAATTTGGGTTTTCACATAACGTCTATCAATTAAATTGTCCTCTTCCCATTTCGTTTCCCTACGTCCAAAGAACCCTGGCACTCTTAATGTTGTCTTGAAATTAGTACCAGTGAAATCAACACCAATCTTTTCAAGCAAACCACTCATTGAAACATCAATTCTTGCAGTTCCATTTGCTTGACCAGTTGAAAATTCAAATAAATTGTAAACAAGATATTCAACATCAAATGCCAATCCAGCAAGATTGACACGTTTAAGAATTTTGTATGGTCCTGTACCTAAATCAACCAATACCTTTTTCCAATCCAAAACGAATGTTGTCAAATCTGGTTGGTCTGTATAACTTCCAAAAGTTTTATAAGTGCCATAATCATCATTGTCAAGTTCAAATTCATCACCAGTTTCCATTTCAATCATAATGAATTCACAAGTTTCAGATGGTAATTGTCTTTTATGAAAGAAACCAGTATAATCATTTTTGTAATCTTTGCCACTGGTTGATGATGCAAGTACCTTGTGAATATAGCAACATTCCTTAAACACCTCTTCTGGTGTCAATGGTTGTTCTGGAATATCAACATACAACGCATAAGATAGTGTGCGCTCTTTCATTCCACAAACGTCACCCAGACACTCGAAATCTTCTGTTTTTATGTGAACTAAGTCTTGTATATTTTCAGCCATTATAAAGTGATATTTGTTGAGTCCGATGCTGGAATTTGTACATTACTACTACGTCCTGTTATTCTAACAATGACAACCATACCATTTGCATTGTGGTCACTTATTTGATAATTTGAACTTGCATTTCCATTTGAGTCTAAAGAAACCGTTCCACTTCTAAAGAAATAAATATTGTCTAATGAACCAACTGAAACTGGTGAAGTGAAGTTTGCAGCCGTAAAATTACCACCATTTGAGTCAAGCAATATGCTGAAACTCAAATTTAGTACCTCATTTGGTTCACCATTTAAAAAATCTAAAGTACCACCAAAACCGCCACCGTTTGAATTTGGTACTGAATTGTTTATTGTTAAGTTTCCACCGGGTGGGTTTATTATAATACTGCAACTGACTGAATTATTAATTAAGCCAACGGTATCAATTTTATAAACAGAATTAAAAATAAGTCCATTTGTCAATTGAATACGCCAGAAGTTACCAAGTGGCCCACCACCATTGAATGGTATTGTTAAATTTATATCAGTATAAAGAACACCACCATTTCCAATGTTCAGAACATTATCAATGTACGCATCTATCCATAAAGTAGAACCATCAAGTACTGCATTACATTTTCCTTTAGTTACTTGAACCCTTACACCTGGCCCATTATTGCCACCACTTCCATCTGGACAAATACCAGTTACATTCCAACCAGTTCCACCAAGTGGTGCTAAAACAGAAATTATTGCAGTTGTTGGGTATGGTGTTGTTTTATTGAATGATAAAATACCAGCACCATTTGATGGACTTGCTGTATTTATATCTGCTGGATTGACACCAGCATTGATAAGTGCATTATCGTATGTATTACTTCCAACAAAACCACTATCACCGACAACATTACCATCCCATTCAATAATGAAACGGTCTGGTACTGAATAAGCATTGTAATTTATACCACAATTTCCGATGTTGTCACCAAAATCAATGATATACGAAAAGTTTCCGGTTGCACCAGTTGGGTTAAATGATTGGTCACACGCAACAATTATTTCACTTATTACGGTACCAGTTAAACCAGTTAAAAATCCATTTACAATTTCATCAACTTCAATACCATCTTCAACATAATAAAATCGTTTTTCACAAGTTGCAGCATTCCACTCAATTGTGTATCTTCTTATGTAGTCTGGACGTACAAATAAATCAATTGTTTTCTTGTTTATAATCACATCAAAAACAACTTTTATTGATTTACTGTAATCTATATCAATAAAAAAAGCACCCTTTTTTATAATCAAATCACCATTTAATATGGCTGGTTTTTCAAGTCCAAGTTCCATAATACCGGCACCATAATCATTTCCGTTGGTTGTTCCAGTCGGTTTTCCACCGTGAAATGAATTTGCAATGTCAAATTTAAGTTTGAATTCGTTTACAAAAGGATTGAATGAATTTGGTAATGTGTTTTCTGAAATACGATTTGAACCATCCAAATCAGCTTTTGCAAAGTTCCATTCTGCTAATGGTTCACCACCAACAATGTTTGTGTCTGCAAAGAAATCTATTGTAAGTGTTTCAACACCGTCAATTTTCCATTCCAACAATTGAACACCACCAGATTTGGCAATCAAACCATCTTCAAGAAGTTTGTCAATTATGAAGTATGTACGAACATTGTCTTGGCAAAATGTAAAATCTTCAACAACCAAGTCCGACAAATAAATTTTCTGCTGCCATCCATTAGGTACCAAAATCATCAATGCTATTGGTGCAGTAATTGGTGTATCGTACACAAATGTTCTGTCAAGAAAATATGCAATATTAATACCATCATCAAGTCCATTAAATTCTGCACAACTTTCATACAAAATTGTGCTTCCAGATACCAAACGAAAAAGGACTTCCATATTTGAAGGTCCTGTTGGGTCTGTCTTTTCGACTTCTAAATTACATTTTAAACGTATTCTGTTGTTTGTACCACTTACATTGCCAATCTGTCTGAAAAATGTGGCTGTTGCACTGTCTGGGTCAATTACAAGTTGGTCATCAATTGTTTCAACAATGTTTGTTATGGCGTGCAACCAATTACTTTCATCAGCCAATTGACTAAAATCCAAATCAAGTAATGTATTTTTATCTTCGTTGCACATAATCAGTTTTAATGTTGTCTTATTGTTTCAACCAGTTGATATGGTCGCATTCTTTCGTGAAAAGGCTTTTTGAATTCTTTCAATGCCATTTCAGTGACTAATTTCTTTTCTTTTGGTGATAAGAAAAACCCACACCATAAGTTTTTCACTTTATTCATTTATTATTTTTATTGCTGTTATCTTGAAATAAAACATATCAGTATCATTCATGTAATCAGCCATATTTGGAAAATGACAATACCAATCACCGTCTTGACGTAATTCTGCATAAGTCAATAAACCATTTATGGAAACGGCTGGTAAATCAATGTAAATTTCAGATGATATTCTTATTTCATTTTCAAGATAACCGTGACGAATTGCAATCACTGGGTTTAACCCTTCAAATGTGTCTAAATTCCAAGACGTTTCCCAATCACCATCGTTTATTTTTACAAGATTATCTTGACTGTCATAACTCACATTTAAAACATCTATAACTTCAAATTCACAATCATCATCATTGTGACAAGAAAATGTTAAAATCAAAACTAAAATTAAAAGTATTTTTTTCATAATTATTGTATTTAATTGTTTTTTAAAGTGGGTGGAACTAAGCATCTCCCTAACACCTTGCGGTGCGTGGTGGGTGATGCTAATAAGCTCCCAAACTCATTGCTGAGAAAGTGGGTACCTCTAATGTCCTCCCGGTGGAGTTACCCAGAAACCCCACGAACCGAAGTAAGTGAAGTTTCTGGGCGGTTAAAAACTTATAATTAATTCATTTTTACCGAAGTAAAAATAAATTTAAAAACTCGTTTTCAACACCCACCTTAAAACCAATCCTGCCAGGCCTTAAACTCGACCAGTTTGAAATCTCGGTGGTACTCGTATTATTAATGTTGTCGCATCACATAACTTATGTGACGGTTCCAGCCGTCACCACTATTTGTAGATACTGCTTGCATTCTTACGAAACCTAAATATCTTGTTTCAAATTTTATTCCAGTACCAAACGCTTCACAACGTATTCTAAAACCTAAATCAACAAATCCTGTACGTCTTACTATGGGGCCAATAAGACCAGTAAGACCGTAATTATTAACTTGCCTTTTATTTGGTTGTACTCCTGTTGGTGATGGGAATTTATTTGTTTGGTTTACCGTTCCAAGTGGTTGAAAATAATGGTCTTGTTTAAAATCCAAAATCATTGTCGAATTGTCAATTACAATTTCATTTATTCTATCGGTTGAATAACCACCTAAATCTGGAATAATTTCGTGTTTGTAACCCGCTTTTCTGTGACGTGTTGCTGAACCACCTTTGTGTTCAAAACCTCGATAACGGTCAATTAACAAAGTGTACTTAACGCCTGACTGTTGTTTTTCTTTTAATACATCGAAATCTTGAAATTTAACACTTAATAAAAAGTAATTTCCTTGAAATCTCGGTGAATAAACACTTCTATTTGTGACTGCTAAATCATCAGTATGTGATGACCAACTAAATAATAGTTGCATCAATTCAACACGACTTGCAAATGATTTGTGCATTGCAAGTAAATATTCAGAAGTATTTGTTGCTTTAAAAACTGGAAAATTCAATTTTAAATAATCATCTGGTTGCAAAGAATTATCAATGCCAGTTGGTAAATTCGTTGCAAATTGACTTTTACTAATCAAAATAAAATCATCAGCAGTCACTGGTGTTGCAGCAGACCCCCAAGTACCAGAACCTTTTGTGAAAAAATGTATTTGTTCATAATCATAAACATCTGCATCATTATTTTGACCTTTTGAAAAGAAAACACCTATTTCATTATTTGATAATGTAAAAGAATTGTTTGTTCCAACTTCATAAAACATTCCCGGCCATTGTTCTTGCCAAGTAGAACCATTGTATAAATTGAAATACTTTATTTGAACATTTGACAAAAATGATTGTGATGCTGGTGCATTCAGATTGTAGAATGAAATAATACACAATTCACTTTCATTTGGTTGATAAGCATAATTTGGATTGTCTGCAAAACCAGTAACTATGATATTGTAAACATCACCATCAACTGCATCAGTATCTGCAAGATGTGATTTGTATTGTAAATAAGTAGAACGTCCAACAAAATCTTTGAAATGAATTAGGGCACCTTCACCAAGTGTGTCAAGTATGCGACCAATATCATTTGTGTCAAGTGTCTTTTTTGCAACTGTTATGACAAAATCATTTGTGTTGTTGAATGCGTTATTATTCCAAACCAGTGTACCAGTCGGCACAATACCATTTATGGCTTCTTTTTTTGAAAGAAATGGGGCACCAGTGTATTTTCCAGATTTATTAATAAATTCAGTAAATACATTGTTGTGGTCTTGTGCCAAGATGGCACCAACTGCTGCTGCGGGGTCAATTGCTTGGTCTAAATTAGACTTTAATTGTTTAAAATTATCTGCCATAATCAAATGTTTTATTCGTATTTAGCACTGTAACGTGCTTCATACTTGCCGTTTTGGGTTTGTCCGTTTCCATTCCCTTCTGGAAAACATCCTATTCTGCCAGATACTTTATATCTTAAAGCATCCAGTAAATTATTTGGGTCAACCAAACAAGTTGCTTTTACAACTCTTGGTGCAATTTGCACAAAGTTAAGTTTTGTTTGACCAGCCAAAGGTATTAAAAAATTATCATTTTCAGACCCCCAGACACTTGACAATTGTCTATGTTCCATTTCACCGGCACCTTTGTCAACTTCCATAGTAGTAACGGCGTACATTTTAGCAATATTAAAATCTTCTGTCAAATTCGTATAAGTTATTTCAATACGTGTTGGTTCATTTGATAACAAAACACCCAAAGGTGCGCCAGTATCTGGGTCCGTTCCAACGTTTAACAGTGTATTGTCTGAATTTCTGAAATATTTGTGTGTAGTTTCAATATTCAAATTTTCATCATAATCTGCAAATGTCAATTCAAAAGTATTCTTATGTCTTTTAAGTTCACCATCTTCAAAAACTTCGATGTAAACGAATAAATTGAATTTATGCAATCCAACTGCACCACTTCTTAAATAGTCCAGCCAGTCATTATGGTACCCAGTATGTTGAAGTGCAGCATTAAAAAATTCTGTTGGTACATTATTTCTTTGAAGCCAATCTTCCCATCTTATTTTTGTTGCAAAATATGCGTGATAAAACTTATTACCACCATCATCAAAAGCATCTTCACGAAATATCTTAACCCAATTTTTATTGTTTCCAGTTTCCATTTTAAAACCACGAATTTCATCAACACCAATCTGTTGAATACCATCTGCATCAACTGGGTAAATTGTCAAATTCACATTCTTTTGTTCAAGTATGTATGTGTCACCAGTATCAGTGTTTTCAACCTCATACCCAAATGTCATTGACCTCAATACTTTTTCATCATCAACATTCACACGAAATCCAATACGTGCAAGAACATCATCTTCAATAAAACCTTTGTACAAATCTACACCGGCCACATCTTCATTTTGTGGGTGTTCAATAAATTTGTTGGTCATACCCGGATATGGCCCTGCTGGTGGTATCGTTTTAATCATATCACGATAATCAAGCAATAAACTTACACGGTCACTGAAATTGATTTGTAAATTATGGTCGGCCACTGAAATCCAAAGAATGTATTTACGGTCATTTTCACTTTTACCATCAAATAAATCAGTAAAAAAAGCATTCGGTATAAACCTTGTTTTCATCTTTACTTTATCAGTTCCATCAACATTGAACATCACACCATTTGTGGCTTGAATATCCATTTTTGCATCACCATTTGTGTTTCCATCAAATATTTGTGATGCTGTAGGTTCACCAAGATTAAAAGAGTCGTTTGAACCATTCGTGTATTTTCGACCAGTATTTACAAAAAGATTTTGGTGGAAAGGTGTCATTTTATCGTGGTAATCTTCATCATTTTGTGGAATCCAAGCAAATCCAAGACCAAATTCAGAACTTGGTGAAAGATTATTTATACCAGACACAACAACTTCAACATTTACGGGCACTGCATAATCAAGTGAGTCAATAGGATTGCCAGCATCATCAAAATATTTAACTGACTCAATTGTAAATTCGTTATCCAGACCGTTGAAATTCTCATTGAACCAACCAGTATTTCCAAGTCGTTCAGTATGGTCAAGATTATTGCTAATTGATGTATTTGGATTGTTCCATTCTGGAAATACTTGAAGTTTAAAATTATCAGTTAATGAACCAGCATTGAACAAAATTGATGGCATCACCATATCTTCCAAATTTGATGGTTGTTCAAGAAAACTTGCAAGCATAAAATCAACTGTGACACGATAATTTTTACTTGCTGAACCACCAGCCTCACCAATAGTTCCATTGTCAACTACAACATGAATAAATCGTTCTGTTGTCTGTGCTGGGTGATAATATTCCACTGCTAAACAATAACTATCACCAGCATCAATTGGCAAAGCCATAGTTTCAATATAATGTAAAGAAATACCAGTTAATGAATTTGCATTATTCCAAGTTTTAAGAACAATTTTTTGGTCAAAGTTGTATGCACCATTATTTTTGTATCTCATTGCCACAATCCTAACTTGGTCACTTCCAGAATTATCATTTGTACTTAATATTCTGAAATTCACATTTGCATTAAAATATCGAATACCACCACTTTGTGACTGGTTTATGAACATAAACGCACTGTTTGAATTTGTATAAACACCTTGTGAATTCATAGGTACTAAACCAGTTCCACAACTTTGAAGTTCATTACCGGGTGTGTTCAATGTCATCGCAATTCCTTGTGCTTGGTTGTGCCACTGAATTGAACTAAGAAATTGCCATCTGTAAGTTGTTAATCTGAAAACTTGATTTGTCCACAATGTTAATTCTTGAAGATTTTGTGCATTATCTGACAATCTCATTATTTGTACACGGTCAATTGCCATACCAGACTGAATGCCGTCCGGGTTCATATCTTGATTGACGTTTGGTGTTAAATTTTGAAGTCCAGCAAATGAAAATTCTGTGGTACTTCCATCAATAAATGAATTCAAATTGTCACTGTCGTGATTTTCATTTGTTAAATGTGTGTATCTGAATTTCAGACCTTCCGGGTCTTTCAAAGTGATAAAACGAACATCTTTTATTTTTACATTACCCCTATCTGTTGGAAAAATGTCATAAATACCAAAATCAAGGTCAATATCAACTTCCATTGTGTCACCATAAAGATTGACAATATTGAAATTCATTACAACCGGTATTTCGTTAAGTGTTCCATCATCATTGACAACTGTGAATGTGTATGAAAAAACAACATTATCACCAATATCAAAACCGTAATCTGACCAACCTTTTCCGTTGTTAAGTTTAAACGTGTCTTGAAGTGCATCCACTGTGACTGACTCCTGTTGTGTTGCATAGAAATCAATTGTTACTTCAAAATCTATTTCTAAACGTTGAAAGTCACCTACATTTCCAAGCAACCAATCCGTTTCTTGTGATGAAGTATGAAACTGGTTCTTGTATGCTCTATTTACTACTTTTACGCCCATAATTGTAATTTTTTATAAGTTCACTGGCTTCATCCGATTTTCCTTTTTTTGCCAAATTTATTACTTTATTTGATAATGCTTGCAATCTTTCAATGTCACCTTTCTCTTCATCGGTAACTTTTTCTTTCACTTCTTGAAGTGATTTTTCAAAAATAGCCATCTGAATATTCATTTGTTCAGTACATTTTGAAGCCATCTTTTGCAACTGGTCAATACTATTATTACGAAACATATTCAACTTTTAAATTGTTAGTATATTTTTTCTTTACTCTAAAATCAATTATTGCTGAACCAGATTGTGGTTCATATTCAATCTTTTCAATTTCAACTTCATTACCATCACTGTCTGTCACTTTATTAGTTTCAATCAACTCACTGCACTCTTCAAGTGTCATCGGCACTGGAACACCAAGAAAACGCCAATATTGATTGTGAACACCATTAACCTCAGCAAATGAATTGATGAAGTGGTACTTTTCCCAAAGTAACGATGCAGCCAAATCAGTTCGTTGGTCTTGGGCCAACTTACCACCACTCATTTTGACCATTTTGCCGACTGTAAGAAAATGGCTGGACAACAATAATGAACCTATTCTGTTTTTTATTTGTGACGCGAAATTTGTACCACCACCAAATATTCCAGTAATCTTGTCAACAAATTTACCTAAATCTTTTGCAACCTCTTCAACACGTGTCAATTCTGTTTTACATTTTCCGATTGAAAAAGGTAAATCAATTTCTGCTAAGTTCTTAATGTTCACCATCTTTTGGTCAATTACTGACACTGGTGTTGTGATTGCTTGAAAAATTCGACCACGTTGGTCATCAAGTGTATTTTGGTCTTGTGTATCATAAGCCCAATGTATGTTGTAATTCGCCACCATTTCATCTGTATTGAACTTTATATTGTCAAGCATACGTTCTTGGTTTCCAAAGAAATTTGGTACTTGATAGTTTGAAATAATATCAAAACTATCTCTACGATTGAAGTGAAGCACACCGTTGATAATTCGATAATCTGCATTAAATGCTTTTTTATAAACACGTATTAAATCACCAAATGTTCCTATAGGTCCAGTACTCAATGGGTGTCCACTTTCACCACTTTCACCACCTTTTCTGTCTTTACTTGGAATATGAACCCAATCCAGTTCTTGAATATTACTGGTGAAACCAAGACCAAGATGTTGACAACCTCGTTGAAATAAAACACGTAATGTCATACCAATATGGTACCGTTTTTTCGGCAAAAGTTGTTCAAATATTTGTTCAATTAGTTTAACAATAGCAATGACTATTGCAATGATGTAAATAATTCGTGCAACTATTTTTAAAATAGCAAATACAAAGTTTCCTAAATCCCAGGCAGTCACTACACCGGCACCAAATCCAATTGATACACCAATCACTGGTGTTGAAGCATCCGTTGCAATTCCGATTGCTTCGGCAAGTGCAGCAGCATTTTCAATTAATTCTTTAGTCATCATAAACAATGACAATGACAACATTATTAATTGCATACCATCTGGAATATAATTGATAACATAAGGCACTTTTACATAATCGCCACCAGTGATAAGGTTCTGGTCTGCTAAATATGCAAAACTAAATCCATCAGCCACTTCATTTAACCAGTCTGAACCTTCACGTTTTTTTAATGAACAAACAAACTCTTCACCACCAATCACTGTGGCACCATCTGTAAAATCAAGATAACCATTGAATGAATATACTGGACTTGATGGGTCACCAATCTCAATTGTATAAGGTTCACCCTCGAAAATGCCGACACCCCCAGTGAGTCCGTTGAGAACTCTTTGCTGGAGGTATTTATTTGCTTTCAGAACAAATTCAAGGTCTGTGACGTTGATTGTAACATTTTCTTTTTTGTTCAACCAGTCTTTTACAATCTTCAATTCTTGCCAATTTCGTGGCTCACCAAAGTCTTGACCATTTATGTAATGTCTTACTTTCATTCCTACAATCATAATCTTGGTTTTTTTACAACGTAATGATTACGTTTTGTTAAATTTCCTTTTGAAATTGTTTCTGTAAATCTCAATATTCCATCAACAACTTCTGGAACATTAAGTGATTGTGATGGTCTTGACAAAATTGCATCTTTCACATCAACCATTCCTTTCACAAGTCTTGGGTCTGTAAATACAACATCTTTAAGTGATGCAGAAAATGATTGACCTTGACCACTGAAAAAATTCTGGTCAAGTGGGCCAGTTGCTGCCATCTGTTTGAACTTATAAAAGTTTTCCATTCCAATATTGTCAATTTCGTTTCTACTCAAAAAACCTTCACCACCCTCGTGAAAAGCAAGTACACCACCACCTTTGTTGTGTGAACGTCCACGTGTTATTCCAAACGAATTTGTTTTTACACCATCCACACCAACAATTCCACCATCACCGAAACTTGACAAACTTGCTGTAAGTGCCTCAATGATTGCAATATCACGCAAAGTTTTGGTGATTGCTCTTGAACTATCTTCACCCTCTTTTAATGAACTTAAATTTGCATTGTAAGTGTTCCAGTAACTTTTCAACTTTTGAATTCTGTCCAATCGTTTTTGTCTTTTAATCAATTCAGCTTCACGCTTGGCTTGTTCTTTTTGCTCAAATGCAAGTGTATTTGTAAGTCCTTTTTCTGCACGTGCTCTTTGTGTATCAACGGCTTTCTGTTGTTCACTTAATGCTTTTTGTGATTTTTCAACTGACTTTTGAAGTGCCTTTTCAATCTCAATACTAACTTGTGTTAATACTGCTTTCATTTCATCAGCGAACTTTTTCCATTTATCAATTTCTGGTGGGTCCACGTCAAGATTTGCAAGTTGTGCTTTCAATTGTTCAATCTCAACTTTGTAATCATCACCACCAAACGACTGAATTAATGCAAGTCTTTCAGTTAAGTATTTACGTTGAATTTTAATGAATTCAGCATTCTTGAAAACCTCATATTCTTTTTGTGTTTTAAATTCACCACGTCTTTGTTCAATTTTAGCTTCGGCAATCAATTTGGCATTCTCTAAATCACGTAAATCACTTCGATGTGCAATATCATCTTTAAACTTTTGAAGTGATAATTCAGCCTTTAAAATCAACTCTTTTCTTTTTGCAAGTACCAGTTCAGTATTCTTGGTAATTTCTGCAATCAACTTTTTAGTTTTTGCAGTTTCAATTGAAATTGCTTTGTCATCTTTATCAGTAATCAAAAAACGTTCAATTTCTTGACCACGTTTTAAAAGTGCAAGACGTTCTTTGGTGAACTTACCACGTATTTTGACAATTTGCCTTTGTTTTTCACGTTCCAATTCTTTTCGCAATTCAATTTCAATTTTTGAATTTCCTTTAATTGCTTTAATCTCACGGTCAAACTTTCTTTTGTTTTGTTGAAGTTCTCGGTTTTCATCATTCTTGATTGAACCATCTTGTAAATCTTCCAATCTACGTCTTAAAAGTGCAAGTTCTTTTATACGTGCTTGTATTACTTTTTTTCGTTTTTTACCATTTTCAGCAATCTGAACTGTTAGTTTTTTATCAATTGCATCAAGGTCTTTCGCTAAAGATGCAATTTCTTTATTTCGTGCCTGAATAATTCCAACAATTCCAGCCTTTTGTGCTTCGGTTTCCTTAATGACTCTATCATTTGCATTAATCTGTTTTATTACTGGGCCAGTAACATTTCGACCAAATGCTTTTGGTTGTGTGCCATAACTTTCATCAATGGCACGTTGTTTTAAATCATCCTGCACCTTCTTACTATTTGCAAGTCTTTCTTCAACAATTCTGTTGTTATTGTCAAGAACCTCATTCTGTGAGTCAATTATTTTTTGATTTACTGCAATCTCTTCTGTTAAAATTTTCTTTTTTCGTTCAATAAGTTCTTTGTCTAATTTTGCAGACTTTTCACCATTCGCACGTCTTACATTAATTTCGTGTTCAAGTTCTTGTACTCGTTTATTCTGAACCTTTTTTTCTTCACTTATTTTTTCAGTTTCAACCTCAAAACTTTCTTGTTTCGTTTCATTGAAAAGTTTTTGTGCTTTTTCTGCTGCACTTACACTGTCACGAAATGCGTAATATGCAGTAACTGCTGCAGCCAGTAATGCAACAATCAAACCCAATGGATTTGCTTTTAATGTAGTGTTGAATGCTTTTTGTGCTGCAGTTGCAGCCGTAGTTGCAGCAGTTTTTATATTTGTTGCAATTGAGGCCCCACGTGTCCAAACAATACCAAGTTTGGTGGCAAGATTTGCAGCCTTAACTGCAATAACATAAGCTAAGTAAGAAGTGGTTGCAATACCAATAACTTTAAATATTGTCTGTAAATTTTCAGCAAGAAAACGAATTGTATTTGATAATACATTACCACCATCAGTTGCATCATTCAATTGAAGTATTAAACCTTCCCACGCACTGGTCAATAATTTAATCGAACCATCAAGTGTGTCAAGTTCTTTGTCGGCCATAGATTGTGCAGTACCCGCTGCATCTTGTAATGCTTCATCAAGTTCACCAACGGCTTCTGTGTTATTTGCAATAACCAATGCAGAAACTGCTGCACGTTTACCAAATAATTTATTTGCAGTACTTAATTTATCTGTACTTTTTGATATTTGTTTAAGTGCATCTTTATAATTCAAACCACGTTTTGCAGCCTCAATAAATATATTTCTTAATGAAGTTGCACCAGTACTTGTTTCAATACCAGCATCTGCAAGTTTTCCAAGTGTTGCAGTAACTTCTGTCAATGGAACATTTAATGCGTTTGCAGCACCCAAAACGATTGGTAAACCAACATTTAACTTTTCAAAATTCAAAGCACTCTTTGCAGTTGCAAGTGCCATTGTATCAATAATTGCTGGCGCATCTGACGCACTCAAATCATCGTATGAATTAACCACTGCACCAACCAATTGTGCAGTTGCAGACAATTCAGAATTCATTGCAATGGAACCTTGAATTGTTGGTTCTGTTAATTTAAGAATTTGCGCTTGTGAAAACCCTAAACGTGCATATTCTGTTTGAAGTCCTGCCACTTGGCCCGCCGTCTTTACAGTGATTGCACCAAGTCTTTTGCTATCTTCAACCAATTCTGAAATATTACCTTTAGTCTTTTGAAGTACACCGGCCAGGGTTGCATTTTGTTTTTCAAAATCACGTACAATCGAAATTGATGACTTAATCAATCTAAATGCACCAAATATTCCAAGTGTCAAACCTGCTGCTTGGGCCAGTCTAATAAAACCACCACGTAAACGTCCAAGACCTTTTTCGTATGCACCAACTTGTCTGCGACTGTCACCAGTTGCTTTTTCAAGTTTTAAAAGTTGTGCAGTAAGTTGTTTTTTTGACTCGGTTAATCTTCGGCCACGTTTGGTGTTGGTAGTTTCTGCACCAGTCAATTTTGTCCAAGCAATTGTGACCAATGAAAGTTTTGCCCGCATATTCTCAATTGAACCAGTTGTGGTGTTTTGAATAGTTGCTGCAAGTCGGCGTTCTTTATTTTGTTTTTTTATTGCTTCGGTTTCAGCAGTGATTGCCTTTTTAGTCTTACCACGTTGAGCGTTCAACTTCTTATTCAGTGCATCAATTTTTCGTAAAGTAGCATTGTATTTTCGGCGCACTTCTGTCAACTGACTCGTTTTGGTAATCAGTTCATCAATACCTTTATTGTCTTTAAGTGAAACAATTCGTGTTTCTTTTCGGACCTCTTTGGCTTTGGCAATTAAATCATCTGACAATCGAAAGAAATCTTCTTTCGTTTTTTTCATTCCACCATCATCCTGAAAAAAGTCTGAATACTTTACAATTACATTATTACTATCTGGCATAACTACGTCTTTTTAAATTTGTCTTTCAAATATCTGACACTTGCATAAAAGTCAAATACTGAAATTGTTTCTAAATTTGCACCCAGATAGTCCACAACTGAAATGGAATAAAGACGAAAATCAACTTCAATCTTTTGTTCCATATTACCCTCAACGTGAACATTCCAAATGTTGGGTTTAACAGTTTGCAATATCTCTTTTTCCAGACCGTAAATAATTTTATCATACTTATCAATATCATCATCAATGATACTGTCACACATCGCATTCACTAACTGAATTTTGATTGCGTTTTGTGATTGTTGTTCTAAATTTTGAAAATCTTCTGGAAAATATATTTCCAGTTCCATTTCGATTTTTTTTTTACTTGGGTCAACGTTTCCATTGACTTAATGTGACCCAATCCAATTCGTTCCAGATGCACCAGAACTTCATCGAGGTCATCCGGGTTAATACCTTTGTAATACTTGTCATCAATCCGTTTCACCATCACTGCAAATGCTCGACCTTTCGGCATATTCTCATTATAAGCATTGAAAACAGTTAAACGTCTGTTGCTAATTTCTTGAATTGCTTCTGAAACCATACCTTTTTCAAGAAATGAAAGTGCTTTTGTCGTTCTTGCATCATAATCATCAAAAGTGTGGCCCACCTCATTTGCCATCATCTGGTATTTATTGAACTTCTGAAATCTCAATATTCCCATATCTTGGATATTGTCAAAAACTTCAATTTTATGACATCTTATTTCTACAATCATTTTTTAATCAATTTAAGACACCCAGACACACAAAAAGGTATCAAGATGTATATTGTGTCTAAATATTCACAAAACATCACCAGAACGAACAAAATCCACCCCAAATGAAAGTTTATACAGAATTCACATTTCGATAATCTGTGAATGAATTTGAACTTGGTTTTCATACCATAATCTTCAAACTTTTTGTAAACGTCAAATTTCGTCAATAAAGCATTGACGAAATAGACCATTAAAACTGTTATAATAATTAATTCAATCATAATTTTTATTTTACACCCGCTGGTTCTGTTATTATTGGAAAACTGTCACAATCTTCTTGAAGTGTAATTTGTAAATCGACTCTAAAACATTGAAGTGGTGCTTTGTTGTATTGTTCTAAATCATCAAGAACGAATTCACGATACACTTCTTTCAAGTCACGTGTAATTGTCTTGATTTTATACTGAAAATCGAACATTATCATACCATCGGTAAGTTTTCGCCTTACACTTCTTATCAGTTTTTGAGTAAACAAACCATCTTTCAATGCTTCTTTATTTATCAATTTAAGATTTGCAGAAAATATAATACCAACATTGTATGTCAAAAAGTTGTGTTGATTTGCTGCAAAATCATTTTCTTCATTCCCAACGATAAAAAAGAACATTCCAGAATAATCATTGTCTGGTGTTAATCTGTGATATTTATATTTCACACTGTCTTTGCTACCAACATACGTTTCTGGATAGTAAAATTGTTTACCATTTGCATCTTTTCTGTAAAAACGTTGTGCAGTATGATATGGGTGTGAAATCCAATCAAGTTCTGACAACATCAAACGTATTTCATTCGTGGCTTGCTCAATCTCAATTGGATTGTTTACTGCAACTTCTTTATCTTGTAAATTTACCATACTTATTTTTTAATGATGGAATAAAATGAACTCGCATAAACTCATTCATATTTTCCACTGTTGGTTTCAAAATTTCTTGACCGTATCGTTTAATCAAATACTTTGTGTGTGATACATTGCTTGATAATTCAAATCTGTCAAAATATGCGTCAATCGTAATTGATGCGTAAAAATCACCTTTGTCTTTCAACGTTGTTCTGTCCGATGGTTGACCTTTCGATATTTTGTATCTTATCGTGGTTCTGGTGTAACCTTTTAATCTTTTTGTGTTCCCATCAATACCTTTATCGTACAATTGTTTTTTGATAACATAATTTTTGATGATGAAACTGTTTTTTTCAATAGTTTCTTTAAAATGCAACAAAAATTTACGTTCAAAATCTTCAACAAACCGTATTTGACTTTTAAACAACATTATTAATTCATTCCGTATTCAGGTTCATAAGCAACCCCCTCACAAGGCAAACACTTTTCATTTATGCCAGAAATATTAAATGATACTGCTTTTAGTTCGTTTCTGTATTTTCTGGTAATATTATTCATCTTGGTTTCAGTGTCGCCTTCCATATCTCGAATGACCATCATTTTAACACTTTCTTCAATAAAATTTATTTCCGGTGTAAACTTCATATCATTCAAAATCATTTCAGTCACTTTCAGGGCCAATAAGTTTTTGAACACAAACTTGTTTTCAATAAAGAAGTTCGTTAAATCACATCTGGTGGTCAATCTTAGGTTCATACCATAACTTTCATTGTTGATGTAAAACGCATTGTTTAAATCGAACATTTCACCCTTTATAAAAGAACCTTGTGGCACATACAATGGATAAACAAGAAAGTATTCAGATATGTTTCGCCATTCAGTATAATTTGAAGCATTACAACCACCACACGCCCCTTTATCCCAATTGAAATCAGTGTTATTTATTGCATTACCAACCAAATCTTCTTGGTAATATCCAAGAACAAAAACACCTTCATTGTATTGTTCATCTTCAAATGCAGTAAGTGAAACATTTGCTTTTGTCCAATCCCATTGTGCAGTTCCTGTTGTGGTCACATCAAATTCTTGAATTGGTTCTTTTTTTGAACTGTGGAATAAGTAAAGTTTGAATTCTTCAACCTCAGCAAATTGCAGTCCAATATGATTAATTACGGCTTGAATTCCAGATGCAGTTCGCAATCTAATTTGGAAACCAACAAATCTGTTTTCATTAACAATCTTGTCATTTAACCAACCGTATTTGTTTAATAGTTGTGATGTTTTCAGTAACGTTTTACCGTACTGGTTAATCTGTCTGTATTGCAGTAAGTCGTTCAACATTTCAACTGAACTGTCACCAACTTTTTGTGCAAGGTAATCATCAATGTCTTGGTTATCTGGCAAAGTTGCTGTGATAATATCCAAACGCAATGCTGGGTGTTTCTGTTGGTAGAACTCACCACTGTCCGTTTCTGTAAGTGCAACGTCAATTTCAATTTCATCTGTATCGTGATGTTGACGCCATCCAAGAAGTGATTTGTATGCTGGTATTACTTTATCTGCTGTGAACATTTTTTTAAGTATTAAAAAAGGCCTTACACCTCAATGTGAGTGTAAGGCCTTTTGATTGCTATTTACTTGGTTTTATACCGTTGGTAAAAACTCGAATTTTCTAATTGCACCAGACTCAACCGCCATATCAGCGTTGTAAGGTGTGATTATTGCATAGTCAAATGAAATTTGCCAGTGCTCAACTTTGGTTGCAGTCAAATGACCTAAACCATCAGCTTCCATTGCACTTTTATCATCACATTTCGATTTGTATTGAATACCCACCGTAAATGGTAAATTTGGCAAAGTATCTTCAAACCATTCAGTTCCATCAGATGCGATTGCACGCATTCTTGCATCAACGTCAACACGTGTCAACAATCCAACTGAACCATTTGGCATAAAGTAACCAGTACTTGACACACCAGCGTCATTTGTCAAACGATTTGAGAATGTGAAATTCTTACCGTTAAACTGGAACGCAAGGTTTTCATCGTTACCAGTACCTTGATTGATGTATTTACGAACATCAGCCATCATTGATGGTGATGCGATGATGTAAACATCTTCATTGTAAAAATCATCTTCAAAATTAATTGGGTCAATGTCATTAAAGAAAAATTCACGGTCTGCAAATGCAACTTGAAGTGCATTACCAGCAGGCGTGTATTTGTCTGTCACCAAACTTGAACCATAAACTTGATTTTTAGCAGTATCAATTGCACTGTCTAAATCAACTTCAATTGCACTTTTGAATGCTTCAACACGTTCTTTAATCTTTTTTGCCAAATCAGTTGTGTAACCAATTTCATTCTTTTCGTATTGGCCTGGCACCATACAAATGTCAACACTTGCAGTTTTCCAGACAACACGAATTAAATCGCTTTCAGATTGTCCGCACGCAATTGTACAACTACGTGTGTTCTTAATTGTAACCGTTCCTTTCTTCATTATCGGAATATCCAAGTTACGTCCTTGTGATGCAACCGCCTTTGTCTTAAGGTCTGAACTCACAATTGAGTCCTGTGCATCTGTCATTTGCATTACTGCTGTCAATAGTCCGTGTCTTGTTTCACGTAAATGGTCACGGTCAAGATTTGAAGGGTATTGCGCTCTAATGTCTTGTAAATAAGTTGCTGCTAAGCTCATAATTTTCTTATTTTAATAATTAAACAAATTTTTCTATCGTGGTAATTTCACAACACCGTAACGATTGTAAGCCTCGTTTTTCAACTTATCCCAGTTGTCATCGCCACGTGTTACACCAGAACTTAAAAGTGCTTCTTCTGCTACTTTTAAGAATTCTGACTTCGTTTTAAATGAGCCTTCTGGTAATTTAAGCGTCTTAACGTCCTTCCCTTCAACGTTTTTTGTTTCAATCGACCCGGTTACTGTTGTAGGAGCACCACCACCCCCATCACTATTTTCTGTAAAAAGAACATCTTTCAATGCTAATTTCAATATATTTTCTGCACTTTCTGGCTTGTACTCACTGTTTGAAATCTGGGCACCTTTATCATCAAGATAAACAACCACACCTTCAACCACTTTTGAGTTTTTAACCAAACTATTAACTGTCATATTCACCAACGCTTTTCTTGCAACGTCTGGAATATCTTCATTGAATTTTAACCCACGCAATCCAGTTTCAATGTCTGAACGCTTTCTGAAATCAACATTACCAGTTTCAGCATCATTTGCACGTTTAATAAGTCCTTCACGTTCAACTTTCCACTTTTCAGTTTCAGTGTTAAATGTTTTTTCCCAATGAGCACCACCACCGTCTTTTTTCAAAGTTTCGATTTGTGCCTTTAAGTCAATAACCGCTTGGTCTTTGTTTAAAGTTACTTTTTGTTTACGCAAACCAGCCAGTTCATCATAAAGACTGTTGATTTTGTCATAAGTCTTTTGCTTACCACCACCATCAACGGTTCCCGGACGTTCACCAAGTTTGTTAAACATATCTTCATCATACTTTGAATGAATTCCAGAAACTTCATCTGAAATACGTGCATCAAATAAAACATTGGCTTTATTCGTAATCACTTCTTTTCCCTTGTCACTATCAAGTATGTGTGATGTTACTCCTGTTAATAATTCTGCATTTTTACTTAATGCTGCTGTAATTTCTGCTAAATCCATTTTTTTCTCTTTTTAATGGGTTAAATAATCAAATTTTTATTTGGTTGCTTGTTTAGCAATCCAGTCTTTTACTACAATACGAATGGCATCAGTACTTTTTGCAGTACCTAATTCAATTTTGTTGTCTGCTGCAAATTCATTTAAACCTTTAAAGTCTGCAACTGAAACGTCAAAATCAACATCACCTTTCACTGTTGGTTCTGGTGGTGGTGAAACACTTCCATTGTCCACTGGTGGAACAACTGGTGCAACTTCTTTTTTCGGTTTTGCAGCAAGTTTTGCTTTCAAATCTGCAATTTCTTGTGCTTGTGATGAAATAGTTTCATCTTTCTTTGTGTCCACTGGTGGAACAACTGGTGCAACTGCTACTTTTTCACCTTTCTTTGGTTTCGCCAACTCTTCAGCACTCAAAGTTGATGGGTCGTGTAATAAGATTGCATTTGCAAATCCTTGAAACACAAAATTTTTCTTGATTTTCTCAAATCCAAGTTTGCTGTAAGTTTGAGTTGTTACAGATACATCATTTTTGGTTTGACCCGGACGGTCTTTTACTCTAACCAAAATAACGTGATAGTGCCTTTTATCTGCATCTTTCACGTTTTTTTCTATTTTTGAAACAAGTGTTTCGTCAATCTTTTTCAGTGCCTTCACCGCTTGGGTCAAGTTGCTGGCTTGTAATGTTTTCATCGTTGTAATTTTTTAGTGATGTTAGAATTATATCTATTTGTTTACTGTATTCGAGGTTTGAACCAAATTCTGTGATAACAGTGTTTTCATCCTCAAATCTGGTTACAAATTTATAAAAATTTATTTTAAAGTTGAGTAATACGTTATCAATTGCACGTTTCTCAAACATTTCAATGGCTTCAAGTTCACTGTACAATGGTAGTGGGTCCAAACGTAACAACATCTTCTGTCTTAAAATCTTGTCTGAATTACCTTTGTACTTGGTGTCAATAAGTTGTTCATAAATCAATATTTGTTCAGATTTTGGCAATCCAGCCTTTTTTGCATTCTCAAATCTCAACTGCAATTGCTCTTCTGAAATCAAATAAAATTCAGTACCAAAGTTCGCTTCAACATTTACTTCTAAATTCTTGTATAATAGTTTGGCCACACTTGACACAATCCATTTATACAAATCATCAAGTTGTTGTTTGTTACGCATAAGTACGCTTTCCATTGATGCAAATGAACCTTTAATTTGTGTTTCGTTCACGGCTTCTTTTGTAAGAATAGAACTGACACCAACGGTCTTGTATCGAATTTCAAGTTCCAGTGCATCCAACTTTTCTGGCACATACTTCATTTTGTCCGTTTCTGGAAAGTGCATTTTAAACTTACCACTTCCATCTTCAAGGTTCTTTTCACCACGTAGTTTGATACCTATGTGCGAACCCGGACCCATAAATGAACCCAAATCTTTTCCCAAACAAACTGGACACGTTGACCACTTGGTGCGTGTAGTTCCTTTTGCTCGGTCAATAATCTCCTCTTCGGCAATCTTACCACCTTTACAAACTGAATTTACACATTTTTTAATGGCACTTTCAGTGACTGGAAAAGGCACGTAATGGTCAACATAATTACGGAAAATATCAAAGATTGTCCAATCTTCAAGTTTTGAAATTGACGGTCCGAATGCAACACGTCTTTTAAATGGGTTTCTGGAATTACTTGGTGTATTCACAAACATTCTGGCCGGACAATGACCAATTTGATGTTTGTTTTGTGAAATCAGTGTATAACTGTCACTTTTAGAACCTTTCTGAAACACATAATATGTTTCATCATCGTACACTGAATACTTCACCAGTTGTTCACTGGTATCATCTGGGTTGACACTTATCGTGTGTACAAATACAATGTAACCACAATTACCATCTTTGTCAATAACATCTGCATCAATAAGCCTTGAATGGTCAATATTTATCAGATATGGTTTACCATCTTCACCCCTGTCAATTACAGTGAATGAGCACGGTTTGTTTTTTAATACTTCACGGGCCTGGCTTTCAATCCAATCCTGTGGTTTAACTTCGGACAACCAAACTTGCAATGCTTGTATATCTCTACTTGCAGATACATTGAAAAATCGGTTTTTGCCCTCAAATACTTTGAAATAATCGTTTAAAATACTATCGGTTATTTGCACAATAGGTAAAGGAAAACGCATAAATTGTAACACACGTTTAAGTTTGCCATCAATTCTGGTTTTCATTTTATTGGTCAATTCAGTCCAGTAAATTTCTTTTGTCAATTCATCTTCATCCAACTCTTCTGTGAACACACGTAAAGCAGACTCGTATAATTTAACTGACTTTAGTAATTCACTATTTTTTGGCTGAATTATCAGTTCCCTTGCTTGTAACTCGGTTAATATCATTTTTTTCAAAGGTATAACGTTCATCATTAAGTTCCCAAGCACTGTTGGACAATCTTAATAATCTCAACGCGTGTTGCAGTTTAAATTCTTGGTTTCTGTTATCCTTGCCTTTGGCCCTCAAAGTAATGAAGGCCTTTTTTGGCAAGTTTTTTTTCTTGACTCCCACTTTTTAAATTTCAGTTAATGGGTTGAAAGTTGGTTTTAAGATTATTAAATCTTCTGACCATCCTGCTTTCATACTGAAACTCATTGTGTGTGTATCTTTAGTCGCGAAACCTTGATTACCTCTATCTGAAATAAATGGTGATTGAATTTCAAACCCTTTGTGATTGTCTGCATCAATCTTGACAACTGCGATTTTACCACCTTGTAAGATTAAATAAACAACCAGACCTTTTTCACACATAATCGTTTTCATTGCTTTTTCAATTTCACTTGAAAGTTCTTTGAATTCACACGAAAATGCAGATGGATTAACACCTTCAACCTCTTCAACACCGTTAAGTGTAGAGTTGTCACCACCACCGTTGGTGATTGCATCACCGGGTGCGATTGTTGGATTTGCACCAATCAATGGAGTTATCACAATTTTTGTTGAGTCGTTTGCTGCAATTAATGCTTGCCAGTCGGCAAGTGTAAGAATACTGTTTGCATCCGGCTGTGCGCCAGTACCAAATTGACTACCTATACGTTGAAAGGCAACCCTTTGGATTTGTTTCAAATTCACGCCACAATCTTGTGCTGGTATATCAGTCAATGCTGTTGGTGAAGGACAATTACAATCCATAATGCTTGTTTTTTTTTAATTAATAAAAGTTTTTAAGAAGCATTCCCTTAGCACCTATCTGTCGACAAATGTACAAATATTTTTCAAATACCAACACTAAACAAAAAACCCACAATATGAAAATTGTGGGTTTTGAGTGTAGAAATATATCTTAACATCTTACGGAATATGGCAAACCACCAGACGAAAACAAATATTTATTTTTTGGTTTTAAGTAGATCGGTATTTTATTTGCATCGTTGTCGTTATCTCATAGTCTGTCCTGCGTATGGGTACATCATAAGAAATCTTTTTGTCTGCACGTGTGGCAATGTATAAATACTCACAATCTTCAAGTCTTGTTTTTATTCCAACTTTTCCATCGTAGTTGAATATTACAACACTTACATTGGCTTTCAAATTAGTGCCATAGGCATTTTTGACTTCCAAAGTGTTTAAATCAACTGTCGCAATCTCAATTGAAATTACTTGAATGTTGTCTTGCACAAGTACTTTCACATAATCTGGGCCAACATCATATTCTGGTTGTGAACTTCCGAACATAAATGATACTATAAAAAGCATCGTGGCCATTAAGAATAATTTTTTCATCTAAAAAGAATTTAATGGTTTATAAAAATCAAAAGTAAACAAAAAAAATGGACTTGCAGATTTTACACCACAAGCCCAATCCTACACCGACCCCACGCCGATGTGTTTCAAATATTATTTTTTACTATTATCTTTCAGTCGTTCAAGCAATACATCTTCATTTTCATCCCATCGCCAGACCTGAAAGTTTTCCACATCTGAATGATGCACTTGTTTCAATCTTTGTTCAAGGTTTTCATCACCAAATTCTGGGTGTGATGCAAACAATTTACGTCTTACATCTGAAAGTAAGTATTGACCGAAATACACCATATTGTCACGTTCACCTTGTTTCAATTCTGCCTGAATTGGTGGTTGTGCAATTGAAAGATATGCAACGAATAAACCACTGTCACCAATAGTTTTATTAAACTGCTGACACAAGTGTGTGCAATTGCAGCAGTATCAATTGCACGACAAAATTACATAAAAAAAACCAACCCAAATCAATTGCTTGAAATGGGTTGGCTAATCTTAATCTAAAACGTTACTTTTTACCTTGTCAAATATAACATTTATTTCTTGTTATCCACATACTTTTTCAATAATGCCAGTTTTTCATAATGTTCACCACTCAATGCGTGCTTACGAATGTAGTGAAGTTTCTTTTCTGAAACGGTTGGAATATACTTTTCAAACTCATTATTGCTAAGTGTAAAAATATCATCATAGTCCAGTTTATCAATTTGGTTATTTCGTGGAAACTTCAATTCAATTATCTCAACATCTTGACCACCAGAAATGGTTTGAATAAAGTCTTTTATTGCATCTGGAATTGTTAAGTGTTCTGGCTGTTCTGGTTTCTTGTATTTATCCATCACATCATCAACCACACGGTCAACAACCTCTTCAATACGTTCATTCGTCTTGATGTTCAATTTGTCTGCTTTTCGGTAAATATAGGTTGCAATTACAAGATTGATTGCACTTGCAAAATATATTAATATTGGTGTGTACGTGTCCATCATAAGTGTTTTCTTAATAATCTGTTATAATTCTTAATAATATAATCTTTTTGATAACCCATTAAGTGAAACTTCATCACTGCTGGTATGTTAATGCCAGGCCTATCAAGGTAGTCAATTGCATCTTCTGTTGTAATCGGTGAAGTAATCACCATATCAGTCAATAAATCGAAATACTTCTTATCAGTCATACACTTTTCCAGTGCAGTGTCATATCGTACATTTCGACTGTACAACAATTTGAAGTATTGACGTTTGTGGTACCTATTCAGAACCAAAAGTGTGATGATGCAAATTAACATCATCGAAATAATCATTACGTTTAAGTTTTCCATATTATTATTTTAAAATTAGTTTGTAATTAGTACCATCAATCACATCTTCAATGTTAGTCTGGAAATATCCATTCGGTCCTTCAAATCCAACTGCAATGATGTAATCATCAACACCAATCACATTGGTTGCACGTATGTCTTTCACTTTGTATTCAAGCCATCCATCGGCGTCCATATTTACGTTGTACACTTGGTCAACGGTCACTTCATTCAAGTATGCCATATTTCTAAATTAAAGAGTTATTGCATAATACAATCATACAACCTTGAACACGCAACTGAATGTTGTATGCTGCACGTAGTTCATCGGCACGTGTACCTGCAAACTCTTCTTTTGCCATTCGTATGAAACATAATTGTTCAAGTTCCTTTTTACAGTTGGCAATTGCATTTCTTTTGATTTGTGCGTGGTTTAATTGTGGGCCATTAGACCCACTATTTTTTTTATTGTTCATAGTGGGTTGTTTTTATACTGTAAATAATTCAGTAATATTATTGAAGTAACGATTGTCAACTGGTGCAAAAGTACCATTCTTTGACTTTCTTTGCATAGTAACATTGTTATGGTTCATAGTTCCAAACACTGCACTTTCACTGCAAATGTTTATTACTTCATTCGTTCCAGAAATATTGATTGTTCCGTAAGCAATTAATGTTGGTAATGTAGTTTTCATAAGATTTGTTTTATCGTTTGTTCGACAAATATAAAACAATTCTGCTAATAACAATAAAATATTTTATTATTTTTTGAATAAACTTTTGAAAAACCTTTTAATACGTGACCAAATTGATGCACGTCTTTTATAAATCTTGATGTGTTTTGCAATCTTTGACACTTGGGTTTCGTAGATGGCCCAGTATGCCGGTGTGAATGTTTTATTCACATTATCGTGGTAAGTCACCACAACTTTCTTCATTGTGCGTTCGTACTCTTCTGCTTTCGTTTCTGAACTCATAAGATGTTTTTTTGAAAACTGTTTGTTCAATGGTGCCAGGTCTAAACTCATAATGTTATTTTCTACTTGTTAAATGGTACGGTCTATTTTTACAACTCTTTTTATTGCAAAGGTATGGTTTTAATCGACTTCTTTTAATCAATAGACCTTTTATGTACAAACCACAAGAACCAAGTTGTTTCAGTAGTCGTGCAGCCTTCTTTGCATCTTTCTTGGTCAAGTAACCTTGTTTATTACACGCCATATCATCAATGTGAGTATTCAATTTCTGGTGCATCTGGTACAAGGTCAAGAAACTCGCACATCATAAACGTGTCCATTAAATCTGGACTCTTACCATCAAGGAACACTTTCATTTCGTGCTTCGGTAATACTGCCATCTTACCATCATAATCTGGTTTAGCACGTTTGATTGCTTTACGTTCTTTCAGTAATTGCGCTTTAAGTGTGACACCATCAGCGTATGGTCTATTTGCCAAATGCGGTGGAATATAATATTCACCACGTGTCACTGCATCACCAGACTTGTAAAAGCATTGTGATTTTAGATTTTTGTAATTTTCATCATTCAATGCACGACCACCATTGTTGAATTCTCTGGCATCTTCAATAAATCCATCAACGAATTGGCCCACACCATCATTGTCAAATACTATCCTTGAAAATGGTACCCGGTGTCGATATGCCAAGTTTTTGATGGTAGATATAACAACATCACCTTTGGACTTATCCACCACCTCGAAATCAACCATCATCTTGCCTTTCCACACGAACACAACCAACTTATCTGAACCTTTCAGTGCAATATCAGTGGTAATACTCATTTCTGAATTCTTATACAGATGTTCGCAATATGAATTGGTGAATACATCTTTGAATTTCAGATAATCATAAATATCATTGTCGGTGAACTTCACATTCCAATTTCCATCAAGTAATCTGCTTTTCTCTTCTTTTCCTTGTGAATTAAGATTTGCCAAGTAACCTGGGTCAACTTCAAGAAGTGCTTTATTGTCGAATATAGAACCACCAATGAATGTGAGTGACTTTACAAAATTGTGTGATGGTATTCCAGATTGCTTCACCAGTGGTTCAATAACGTGCCAAGCCTTTACAGTAACCTCATCAATCGTGTCACCCCAAATATACTGGTCATTGTCAACTATGAAATAACGCAATACACCACATCGTTCTGGTATTGGATAACCGTCATCGCCAATCCACCAGTCGATGAATTCACGTACCCAACTGTCTGGGTCCGGGTTGCACGTTGCACGTACATAAGGTTTAATTCCACACGTTGAACGGTTTCTTGATAGTAGATAAAAGAACATCTTCTTGGTGAAGTGTGTTAATTCATCAAATCCAATAAATGGTATTTCTGAACCTTGCCAGTCATAAACGTTCTTTTCATATTCAAGATGTGAAAACTTTAAACGTACACCACTTATAAATTGCCATTCCAACAATGAACGTCTTGGCACTACACCATCAATCACACTGTACATCTTTGTGCTTGCATCCCACAAACCACCTTCTGCACGTATCATTGGCGATGTACGTCTGAATATCACACCACCAAATCCTTTGACCGATGAATGTTTGATTGGTTCAGCCAGAAGTGTCCACGTTTTACCAACACCAGCCGAACCACCACCGATGACAATATCGGCTTGTGATGATAGGGCCATTTCTTGGTACCCACTTTGTGGTCTTATTTTGTTGATTTTACTGGCCATAGTTTAAGAAAATAGATAAATAACCACTATAACCAACAAAACCCAATACATAGTGTTATTGGGTGGTTTTGGGTAATTACCAACGTTTCGTTGATGTTCTGAAATTTGTCTGTCAATGTTCATTTTATGTATTCTTTGTAAATATCTGAAATCATACGAATGCACCAGACTGTTGATAAGTAATTGATGTATAAACCCATCAAAACAAACCATAATATCAATATGTACTTCAATATAATCATTATCTGTGGTATTTGCTTGTGTGAACAAAGTTACGTGAATTCATTCGTTTCAACACTTCTGCAAGTTCGTTTATACTCTTTGAACACGCTTCACACGCCTCTTTTAATTTTTTACCAAAGTTTTCCATTTTTCAAGTTTGTAGTGTTTATAGTAGTTTAGGCAACATCACGCACCGGGTGGGTACCTCATTTTTCACCATCTTTCTTTTCATCTTCATAAATTGGTTTTCCATCTTCACCAACACCGATGATGCTACGTACAACCGTTGAATTATTATCACGGTTATTATTAGGTAATTCGTAAATAGTCACTTGCTGGGTCAATTCCTTTCCGCCAGTAGTCAAATCGAGTCTGTCACCGTACTTCTTTGGTTTCTTACGTGCAGCAATCCATTTTAAACCATCCATCATTGCACGACCTTGTGCTGGGTCAACGGTTTTATCTTCAATCAAATCCACCACACGTTCAATCTTATCTGCATCAACATCTGCACTGTCCTCACGTGCCTGCGCGTAGTTGTTTGAAAAGTTGGCATCAAATTCATCCTTATTTGGGTTTAACCACAAGTAAATAGTGGAACGTACTGGCATATCATCATCATCATCCAATATCTTTTTCAGACTCCTACCAGATGCGAGGTGTTCGATTATGTGTGATTGTATTGTTTCAATTTCTTCTGGTGTGTACATCGTTATTTGTTTATGTTAAAAATCATCATTCCAGTGTCCAAACTCACAACTGTAACTTTCTGTTGTTGCTTTTGAGTCACCACCTGGGTGTGGCACCATTTCAAACGTTTTGAACTCACAATTGTCACATACGTTTTCGATGTATTCCTTTTTACAGTTTTCTGGTTCGCCGAAGTTAATACGTGAAAATGCAGTTTTGTGTATTTCTTCACTTACCTTTTCACTTTCAAATCCTTTTTCAACTCTTTTGAACTTCATACCGTTCAACTGGTGTGAGTTGTTAATCATTGTGTATGTTTCATCTGGTTTTGCATTCTCAGCAATGTATTTGTGAAACAAGTCGTGTGTTGGTGTTATAATTCCAACAATGTTGCTTTGTTCATTCATCTTTTTTTGTTTTTTCTTGGTATTAGTTCAATATCGGTTTTTCCGGTTAATATTTTATCTGAATTGTAACCAGACCAGAAAAGTATGTATTTAGATACAAAATTACCTTTTTTTTTTGAAATGGTAACCAGATAGGTTCACGTGAAAATAGAAATAAGGGCTGTTCATAATTATTATTTTTTTTGTTGTTTTTCAAATTCATCCATTTTTTCCCTTTTTTCCCTTAACTTATCATTGAATGACTTGGTGATTTTATTCTTTGAGTCAACTTAAAAATGATTTGTCCATACCGTTATGATAACACGCTGAACAAATCCAATTATCGACAATCCCATAAAAATACCTAAAAAGAAAACGACAATAAACTGTGTTGATAATTCCATAATATTTGTTTTTAAGGTTAATATAATATTTTTGCATTACTGTCAATCGCTGGTTTTAAATCAGCAAGTAAATCAGCAAAATACGTGCTATCTTCAAGTGATGAAACCACATTTGCAGCATCTGTGTTGTTGCTTTCTAATTCATCAACACAACTTATGATATTGTCAACTTGTGTGTCAATATCTTTCATATCAACGTCTGAATTATCATCACGTATGTACTCAATTTCACTTTGTAATGCTTCAATTAATTTTCTTATTGTTGTCATAATACTTGATTTTATGCGTTAAAAAATGACTCAAAAACATTGTCTTGAATGATGTGGCCGGTTCTGTCTTTTACGTGCTCAATGAAGTCACTTATCACTTCTGAATTGTGTTCAGTTAGTTTTTCCATTTGTTCATCTTCATCATCTTTTTGACTGTGGTAAATTTCAGATGATGCAAGACCACAACGGTCACACCATTGATGTTTTTTTTCATCATTCATCTTGTGGCCAAATGTTCTACAAAACCACACTTTAATGTTCTTTAGTAAACCAAATCTGTAATGGTGTTGCATCAATCCTTTTCTGTAAATAAATTTATTTTTGTTCATATTACGATTTTTTAATTGTTTCAATCATTATTGCCAGTGCAGTATCTTCATCTTCAAACGATGCACCAACATTTATAAGTAAATTCATCATTGTCAATGCAATATCTTTGCAATCTTTTTGATACTCAAAATTTAAGTCTTTCAAACATTGCAATGTTTGTGTCCAGTGACTAAAAATATCCTCATTTGAGTCCACCGGGTCCATAGAAAGAACCTTAATGATGTTAATTACTGCTTTAATTGCATTCTGTCTTGCGACCTCTTTCCGTATTGGTTTTCTCATTACTGAATAAACCAAGTTTTTGACGTTGTAAAACTCTTTTATCAACGTACTGGCTTGCTCTTTTGGTGATAAGTTCATAATATTCTTGTGTATATTTTCCACTTGAATTTTGTTTGTGGAATTTCTGGGTTAAAATATGTGATTATTAAAGGCATTTCACGCACTATTCTTTCATCTTGAAAGTCTGGTGCATCTTGACTTATTGAATAAATTTGGTACTGTTTTAACAGTAATTTCATCATTTTTCGGTCATTACCAGTCAATTGAATTCGTATTGTTTGGGCCACATCTTCGATTGGTGGGCCACATTCTGACAATAAAGGTGCCATTGAGTGATTGCAGCAGTTCATCATTTTCGTTTGTTTATTTTATTAACAATACCTTCAATACTTTTTGGGTCTTTCTTGTATGCCTTGACCATTTCCAAGATATTTCCAAAGTGGATAAGTCCAGCACTGGCAATTTCTTTGACCATTTCAGTCTGAATTTCACAAAGTTCATCAGTTGGTGTTTCAACTTCATTAAAAAACTTGTCAAATTCTTTCTTTTCTGCTTTCAACAATTCTTTATCCAATGCGTTCAATTTCATCTTCAATTCGTGCTTATAATAACCAGTAAAACGTATTTCGTGGTTAAGGTGATAAGCAACTTGATTTGCAATTACACTTTGCGATATTTTCGTTAATGTGTCCAGTTTTTCAATCATAACATTTTTATTTTGATTTTTTCCTTTTGCAACATTCTTACAACTTGGTCAACAACCCAACCAGTAAGATAACATTGTACAGACCGATTAAATTTATTTGTTATTGCAATTATTAGCAATACATCTTGAAGTTTGAACGGTACAAAGTTCTTTTTCAATATTGCTTCAATCTGTTTTTGAATTTTATTACTCATTTTTTTAGTGGTTTAAAGTTTATTTTATCTATTTCGTTAATGAAGTACCTCCATTTGAAGTTTCGCCCTGTATAGTCTTGTTTTCGTAGAAATTGCCATTCAAATTGTCCAAAGTCATACCACGCAACCGTGTGTTCATCCAGACAAGGAAAATATACCAAAACATCAACTGAAAAACCATTTTGCGCTTCACTCAATTCATCTGGAAAATCTTTGTTGTCATTCCATCCAAGAAGTTTCAAACTCTTAATAGTGGTCAACATTGCTTGTCTTGTCAAAATATCACGTAACATTTCACCAGCCGTTGATGCTGCAACACCTCTTGAACTCATTTCACCAATCATCTTCAAGTGAGTGATTAAACAGTGTTTTTTATCTTGATTGAATTCTGTTATTGCTAAGCATCCAGATATTAATGAAGCCATCGTGACTGGATATGAAATTGTTGCTTTTTCCAGTAATTCAAAACACTGCTTTTCAGTTTGAATGTATCGTTTTGATAATTCTTTTAACTTCATACTTCATCATTTTCAAGTTCAACAAAACCATTTGGGAAAAATCGCATACTGGACTGGTCAAATTCAGTGTCGTGGTACTCAAAACAAAACTTGACACCAAAGTATTCAAATGCTTTTTCACGTCCTTTGGTGGCGTTTTCTGCATCAAATACTGCAACACAATCTTTGTCCAGTAATTTATCATTCACTTTGTGTTTGTGGTCGAACCCAAACGTTACATAATGCTTTGCCATATTATTTTTCTTTTTTTTCAAATTCAACACCGGCTTTCAATAATGCTTTCTTCACAACTTTCATTGCAATTGAATTTTCACTTTTGTTGTTACTCAAATAATCGTGAAACATTTCTACACATTGCCGAAGTTCTGGTGCAGCAGATATAAGTTTTGCGTTTGCCATCATCTTATTGTGACTGTAATAAGTGTGCATTTTTTCACCATCCTTTTCAGTGTTATCATAACAATTTGGATTGTGTTCAAAAATCACTTGTCCAAACTCGTTTTTTACATTTGGGTTTCTAAAGTTTGGTGTTACAACCCATTCACCTTGTGTATGTTTATTTGTAAATGCCATAATTATAAAAGTTCAAATTCTTGAATACACGAACTTCCAATTGTGAATTCTTTACCATCCAAAAATTCTGGGTCCGATAAGTTGAAACAAGGCTTCCATTTGTCGTGTATTTTCTTGATGACTCTAATGTGTGACCGTAAAATATCACCACCATTTGGACCCACCTGAACAACCACACGAACCATACCTTCATCCATAGCATTTGAATACAATTCACGTATTGCTTGCCAAAGTGTCCAGTGGTGGCCAATTTCAGATGTAATTGATGTTTCTTTGTCATTGATGCAAATGACATTAAATGTTTCTTCGCCAAGTTTGCGTTGAACTGTTGTAAATACAATTTCCTTTTTTCCAGTGAAAATTCTAAAATCATACTGTTTTCTTGTTAAGTAAGAAATTGAATACTTGTTTCCAGAACCGAACATTCCGATTTTAGAATTATTACCTCTTTTCGTTGATGCTCCAACTAAACTGAATGCTTCTGGTACAACGTTACCTTTGTTTGTGATTTTTAAATACATTTTAAATTTGTTTTATCGTTTGTGTTGCAAATATAGAAAAGTTGCTAAGAATAACAAAATATTTTATTAATTATTTTTAGCAACTTTACTTTTAAAGGTTAAAATGGTAGGTCATCATTACCACTTTCTGGTTCTGTTTTACCATCTGGTGCAGTAGGTCAAGCAGATGCAGATGATGAATTTGCATCAGTTGGTTTTGCATCCAAAAATTCAAATTCGTTCACGTGAATTTCAGTACCGTACATTTTCACACCATCTTTTTCCCAACTGGTGTACTTCAAACGTCCTTCAACATAAAGTTTTGAACCTTTTTTTGTGTACTTTTCAATCACCTCAGCACCTTTGTTTCTAAAAACGAGGTTATGCCATTCAGTGTTTGAAACGACTTCACCAGCCTTGTTTTTGTACTTTTCAGTTGTGGCCATAGATACACGACCAAGACAACCACCGCCGTCAAAATGGTGCATTTGTATTGCATCACCGAAATTTCCAATTAAAATCACTTTGTTTGTTTTTCCCATAACTCTAATCTCTTATAAATTCATCAGTTACAATACTTGCTGAACCTTCCAGTATTTCAGCACGACCACATTCAACAATTGCAGTCACGTGTGGGTGATGGTTTTCTGCCAAATACTTCATAAGTGGCTTAACTACTTTTTCAAAATCACTTTTTTGTTCTTTAGTTAAAATCATTTTATTTCAATTAAATTAAATCATCGCTTTTATTAAACCCACGATGAATAAGGTCTTAAAACTTATTATTACGTTGAAATTGCATTTGATTTGCAATTTTCATTATACTTTCAGACCGTTGTATTAAACTTTAAATATAACTGTCCATTTCATTCTTATCGTTGGTAATATAGTACCCTTTTGATGTTGCAATCAAACATTCAATCAACACGGTTATACGAATGTGATGAATTAATTTACGAACTCAGGCACCATTTACTTTGTAACCCATATTTTTAAGTCCAGAAATCATTTGACCATTTGTGATGGCCTGGCTTTTACCAATCTTGTTTTTTAGACCTTTCACCATCAATGGAATAATTGTGAATTCTTCATAATTATTCAATTCGTGTGTCTGGTCATCAAATCCATTAATTGCCATAATTATTGTTTTGACCGTTTAACTTTTTCTTCTGCATCGTATCGTAAATGATGAAGTTGACAAAATGCTAAAAGGCGTTCATCATCAACATCAAAATTATTTTCATCGTGGTCAAGATGTGCAATTGTTAAAACAACTTTAACTTCTTTCATACTCACATTAAAACCATCTTCATCAAATTTCAGTTGCTGAACCATTTGTTTTGCAGCATCATAATCACGACACCAACACACCACTTTTTTCTTAACCTTAATACTCCAAACGTATTCCAAATGTTTGAAATCACAATCTTTGTGTTCACATTTATTGTCTGCACGTTTCAATATTCTTGGTCGAATTTCAGTGAGCCAGTTAGGCGGATATTTGTCGTAATTGATTGGCATATTAAATGAATTTTACACTGGTAATTCTTTTAAATGTTGTTTTACCAGTTGAGGTTTTAATAATTAAATAATGATTATTGTCACGTTTATAATGATGTGTAGATTGAACAACACCAGTACCAGTTTCTGTTGAACGATAAATTTGAAATTCAACCTTTTTACCAATAACATCTTTTTTCAATCTTTCTTCAAGAACTCGCAATGCAACATTCTTTTCATCACCTTTTTTGAGTGAATTCCATTTTTTTCTTAGGTTTTCAGTACCCATTTTTTTAAACTTTTTTTCGTTTGCGTCCATCGTATTTGTATTAAAATTAATAATTATTTAAGCTTTGACAACCATTGGTTGTAAATTCGTGTTGCTATCTGGGCCACCATTACTGGTGGTACCGACATACCAATTATGTATGTTGGTAAATTCTTGCCAAAATCATAATCACTTGGCCACGTTCCAGCCCTGAACAATTCATTCAAAGACAATCCACGTTTTTCATCAAAGAGTATGTTTTTTTCTGCACCAGTAATGGTGTTGACCACTTTATGCTTGTAAATGTAGTTTACACTAAAAAAGGAATTTGGACGGTTAAAAACACGCCCCATTGTGCAACTTAAATCATTGTCACCGGCTTTTCTGTGTTCCCAAGCTTTTCCGTATGCTGGTGGTATTTTATAGACACCAGTTTTTTGATTTGGTTCGTAAATTTCACCAAATGGTATTTCTTTCTGGTTGAAGTTCATACCAAGTTTCGGCATTGGATTGAACATATCAGTAAAATCATCAAACTGACCAGCAAAATCCTTTCGTATTGCAACAAAAAAGACACGTTCACGTTTCTGTGGCACACCCATATCTTTTGCATTTAAAAGCCACTTTTCAACATAATAACCAGCATCATCAAACGCCTTGCCAATTGCACCAACATATTTCTTTGCTGAGCCCATCAATAAACCTTTTACATTTTCTGCAACAACAACTTTTGGTTGTAATTCCTTTGCTAAATCAATGAAGTTAAAAAATAGTGTGTCCAGAACTTGTTTGGCTTGACCCTCTTTAAACACCTTTTCTTTGCCCCAATCATCTTCACGATTGCCACACATAGAAAAAGAACTGCAAGGTGGTGAACCGTCAAGTATATCCAAATCATACAACTCTTCTGGTAAATCTTTTCGGTCCTTGAATGTTTCAATACTTTCAAGAAATGAATATTTTGGTTTGTGATTTGTCAAGTATGCAGACATCATTCGTTTGTCAATCTCGTTGCATCCAATTACATCACCACCAGCCAGTTTATAACCAAATGATGAACCACCACCACAAGCAAAACACGTGAATACTTTGAATTTGTCTTTTGTGAATTCTGTATTGGCCATTGACCAAGTGTAAGGAAATTTATTTTCAATCATATTTTATCGTTTGTTTAGCAAATGTAAAACAACTGCTAATATTATACAAATATTTTATTGTTTCTTTTTTCCAGTGAGTTTTGAAAGTTGATATGCTTTTGATAATTCTGGGTTTGTTTCCAGTTCACCATTGTGATGAAAACAACACGGTTTCCAAAATCTTTTGTCAAGATATAACGTAATACCAGAGTCACGTGCTTCATCATCCGCATAACCTTTTCGACCACGTGTGTGTTCAATTGTATTAGCCCTTACATTGCATCCATCAATGAAACAAATTTGATTTTCTGGTTTTGATAAAAATTCAATACGGTTTTTTTTGTACTTCGGCATTTCTGCCAATCGTTTCTTTGAAAATGGGTTTATTTTAGAACGTTTATTTTTTGGTTTACTCTTTACACTTGCAGTATGGCATTTATAAGAACAATGCACCTCTGTGGTTCTGTATCTTGGTGTGAACTCATTGCCACACTCTTTGCACTTTTTTGGTTTGTTTTTTATCATAATAAAAAAGGTCACAATTAAGTGACCTTGATTTTAAAGTTAGTAATTTACTGTAAACCATCACCACCAGATGCAGCAACTTTTTCTGCACCAACAACTTCAATTGTTTCTGCTGCTGGTATATTTCCAGCATCATCAGATTTTGATTTGTTTGATTTTTTTTCATCACCATCAAACAAGTCCTGTTGTGCTTTTTTACCCTCGAAAAGATACTTGTAAACCTCACGTTCAATAAGTTCAATTTGACCTTCAACGTCCAATTCATAACCAAGTTTTTCAGATGAAAAAACAATTCTTGGTGTATTCATTGCGCATTTGGATTTGTTGAAACTTAAAATCTTACCAGATATTACGACACCTCGTAATTGTTCATCACCACCGATTGAAATACCAGTAATTTCAACCTTGTCATAAAGGTCAATCATACCATCTTCTGCAATCTTTTTTTGCTCACCTTTCAAATACTTAATTGCAACTTCATAACCACTTCCAAGATGGTATGCTTTTACTAAATATTCACGCAAAGTGTCACGTAATCTTATTAAATCTGGGTGTGGAATGTAAGAACACGAAATTGTATGAGCAATCAAATGTGCTTTTCCATCAATAACACGATTTTCTTCAAATTCGCATTGAACTGACGTTTCGCCAATTTTGGCTTTTTTTAAAGTGAACTGGTCAAAGTCCACTGCTTTCAATTTTGACATAATTAAATTTTTAAGTTAAACTTCATTTAAAAAGTGGAGTTGTCAACTTCACTTATGTTGTGTGACCTCTTTTGTGTGTCGGTCATATCTTCTCTTGTAAACTCTTCACTTGGGTATGCGATGGCCCAGTTGAGGTTTTGGACACACCAGATAATACATTTTTCACAATAGTCACGCATCATCTTCTTTGACACTTGTGTATCACCTTTTTTCAACGTGTGTGGATATTTTTCAAACAGTCCAGTATCTTCATTCAACTCTTCAAAATAAAGGTACTTATCACGCATTTCTGCATCAACACTTGCAAGTGATTTTATGACACCAGAAGTCAACCAAGCCTTCTGAATTTCTTTCACAATTACTGCAAAATAATAACCTCTTTGTTTATCTGAAAACTGGTAAAATCTTTCACCAAAAACCAACTGAACCGAAGTGTTTTTGTAGTAATCTTTTATATTACCAACAAAAACACTTCGGTTGTAAATTGAAAGAACACCATCGTTGTCAACGTGTCCGTATGTAGTAAAATCATTCATATCTTATCTGTCAAGTGCAATATCACGTTTCAAATCCCAATCTGGTTCACCACTTTCAGACCAATCACAATTTGAATTTAAACACTTTTTTTCTTCCCATTCTTGACCCCAACAACCATCAGTTTCAGTTTCAGTTTCGCATCCACATTGCGGACAATCTTCACTTGTGTTTTTGTAAAATAAGTTTCCGAAAAGTTCATTAATCTGAACTTCTGAACGTCCAATGACCATCAATGTAACTGCAAACATTTCAAATCCGTAATCACTTACAATTTGACTAAATAATACACCAGCATCATCAGTTTCTTCAAGTTCAATATTTAATTTTTTAAAACCTTTTGAAATTCTTTCTTTCACTTCATCTTGTGAAATGTTAAGTATGTTAGAAATTTGAGTTAATTCGACTGAATTTGGTAAAAATAGATTGTTCATTTGTAATTGTTTTATCGTTTGTGTGATGCAAATATAATATATTTCTGCTAATAACAATAAAATATTTTATTAATTTTTAAAATAAAGTCAATTCATCTTTCTTTAATACACCATAAATATTGATGACCATACGGTGTGGGCCACGTTCATACGACATACGAATATCATCAATATAACGTACTGTATCGTCTTTTAAAACATTCAAGGTCTTAATCTCTTTACCTTTAAAATTGGCGTTCTTAATTTGTCGATTTGATGGTGTCTTGAACAAATCCAATATCATCTTTATCCAGAAATAACCTTTGTTGTCCAAATCAAATGTGTCTTGTGGTTTATAATAAATCAAGTGTATGCGCATTTTTTCAAGTTTTGGAACGCCAACCAGTTTAGGCATCAAGTATGCTTTAATTTCATTCACAATCTTGTAACGCATAAAATATGACAAAACACTGTAAAATAAATTTGCAGTCAAGTAATAAACATCTTCTTTAAGTTTCCCGGTCTTTGGGTCAATCTTGGTTTTTTTTCTGTCGATGTACTTTGTCGGTGGGTCCAGTATAATTATTTCTTTGATTAAATCCATTATTTTGTTTTGTTTATTAATTCATTCCAGTGGTCATAAATTTTGTCAATTATTCCACCCCATTCATTGACTTTTCCACCACTACTTTTTGTTCTTTTTGTGTGACTTCTTAAAATATTACCAACACCAATTGAATTGCTGTATGTTTTTAGTTTTCCATTGTTACTGACTTGAATGTACCAGTTGTTTTTTTTATAGGTTGTTTTTTCAATTTTTTCATCTTTAAGAAAATGAACTGGATATATTTTTATTCCAACTTTTAAACAATTCGACATTGCACTATTCTTGGCCATAATATTCAATTTCTTTTTTTAGTGTTTCAATCTGCTTTTTCAAATCTGCTGCATCGTGGGCCATTCGTGTTGTCATTCGTCTTTCATCATTCAAATCTAACATTGTACGTTTTGATATTGTTTGCAATGTGTCACAATAAGACTGCATTCGCATAAGTGCTTGAATTGATGTATTGATTGTCTTTTTTTGGTCATCGTTTTTCGCACCTTTCAACCACTTCAAAAACAATTCAAAAAGCATTGTATAATCAGTTTGATATTGAAAATCAAGCAATCGTTCAGTTGCTTGCATTCTGTCAAACTGAATGCTTTTTTCTTTTTGGTGTCGAATGAAAAAACCCATTTGAGCACGTTCCATAAGTCCGTGTTCTTTTCGTTGTTCATTCAAATCTTTCATTTTATCGTTTGTATCGCTCATTGATTAGATTTTAAAATGGTAATTCATCACCATCATCATCTGTGATGGATTGAACTTTTTCTTTTTCAATCTCTTTTTCTGGTTTTTTATATTCTGCACTTGCAAATACTTTTGAACCATTTTCATCATTGTAATATCTGAACTTTTCCATATCAAAGTACAATTCAGAAATTCCAACTTTTCCTATTGAACGAGGTTTGATTTTATTCCAGTGAAGTTCAACTTTGTTTGCTTCACCAGATGGTCGGTGAACTGTGACCATATTACGACCATTATTGAACCATTCTGTACCACCTTTCAAATCGTATGGTGTTGGTGGTTTACGATTACCAGCACTGTCCTTGTCGGTTCTGGTTGGGTGAATTATGGTGTGAAAGTGCATCTTGTGCTTGTCTGCAATTGCATTTCTGTAACTCAATACATCTTCAAGGTATTTGTCATCACGACCAAATCCTGTAATATCGTGCTTCATATCTTTCCACGCATCAATACTTGCTGTTTGAATTCCCATTTCATCCTTCATCTTAACGGCCAGGTCCCAGAATTGATAAGGTGTGATTTTCTGCTTTAAATCTTTTTTTGTAAGTATTTTAAAGTGTTCACAAATCCAAGTTAATTCAATGGCAATTTCCATTTCTGTGATATGGTTCTTGTATCGTTTATCGAAAGTTTTACCAGTTCTTTTGTGTATTAAATCGGCAAGTATTTCAGTTGCATTTCCAACATCTGGAAAATATACTAAATGTTTCCATCCATAAAATTCAGATGTATTAAGCAAAAATTCCATCAAAACCTGCGTTTTTCCAGAAGTTGGGAAACCAGTCCAATCAGTGACACCGGGTAATGACATTGTATAATTCTGTTGAATAGTTGGAAAACCCAAGAACTTTCCTTTCAATGCACCTTGTCTGGCGTAAGTGTTCACACTATCAAGCATATTAACTGCTTTAACTATCTGAAAACCTTTTAAAATATTGTTTAAATCCATATTTAAAAGTTAAAATGTGTATCACCTTTTCGTGCGTCCTTGAACTCAACCTTATCTTCTTTTTCTTTTTTGGTTGCAGCAGTTTCAAATCCGTATTTATCAAGTGTGCTGGACCTACTGAAAAACTCTGGTGTCAAATATTGACAACCATTTTCTTTGTGACTTGTTATTTGTACTGCATTTATAATTGAGTTTATAATATCTTCTTTTTTATATCCATCTTTCAAACGTGCAGCATACTTTCCTTTTACAGTTTTGTTTATAACTCTAAAATCACGACCAGTTTGTGTGTTCAAAAATTTAAGAAAGTTGGTATAATTAATAGTATTATTATTATTATTATTATTGGGTGTACTTTCTTCACCACTTACTGGTGTACTTTCTTCACTACTGTGGTGTACTTTCTTCACCAGTGTACTTTCTTCACCACTTAAAATTTGATTAACAACAAAATAATTGTATTTGAATGAGTTACCAGTTGAATGTTCAATTTTAATAATAAGGTCTTTTTCTATTAATTTTTTAAGCAAACTTATCACACTTCGTCTGGATAATTTAAGACCTTTTGAAATGTATGACAAACTTCCTTTGTATTCAGAAGTGAGGTTTTGACTAAATCCATAAATGACTGCAAATAAAATCAATTCGTTTCCTTTTAATTCCAAGTTTTCAATCATCCAACCTTGAATTGTTATGTATGTTTTATTTGTCATAATTATTTTATTTTAATTTTTAAACCTTTTGGAGTTTTTACACGTGAAAGTGCAGTGTATAATTGACCTTTTGCAAAACACTTTCTGGACAAATCAACTGTAATTTCATCAAACGTCAAACCCTGGAACTTGTGAATTGTTAGTGCATAAGCCAACTTAACTGGCAATTGTGTCATACTTCCAATTTCTTGCATTTCAATTTCTTTGGTGAAATCGTTATACACGTATGCTTTTTTATCCATTATAGAGTGCTCAATAAGCCATTGTGTTTTTTCAATCTCAATGTATGGCAAACCTTTTTTCATTCTAAATACACCAAGTGAACCATTGTACAATGGATTTTCTTTTGAGTTCACCAGATACATTATTTTACAACCATCTTTTAAATTCAAATTTTCTTCAAGTGTGAAGTCATAAGCCTTTGCGTTACCAGTCAATTTTGCTTTGAAGTTGTAATTCTTTGACTTAATTGCTGCAAGACCTTCAATGTTGTATTTTGCAACTGTGGCGTTGTGTGGTGCCAAGACAATACCACTTGCATCTTCTGAAACGAATTGTTTGAAATAATCACTTTTACCACCATCACGTACAACATTCAATGCTTCAATAAAATCTGGGTCCGATTGTCTATGAATAAAATCCAATTCAATCTTTTCAACTTGCAAATCATTATACATTTGACAATCGTGAAATTTGAAACCATCGTATTTGGTAAGCAAAACACTCATTGTATTGTCATCAATTGGTGCTGGTAATTGTTTAAGGTCACCAACAAAAATCAATTGTTTATTAGTTAGTTTTCCAAGTCCATTTTTGACCAAAGTCCAGTGAAGTGCGTCCAACATATCTGGTCGCAACATTGAAACTTCATCAATAAAAATCACGTCCACTTTTTTCAAAATCTTTCTTTTAGCAGATTTTAGAAATGAACATTCTTTGTATTCCATCACACCATTTATTGGCAAACCGAACATTGAATGAAGTGTTTGACCACCTATGTTGTAGGATGCAATACCAGTTGGTGCAAGTGCAATAATTCTTTGACCTTGTTTTTTAAGTATTTTAATTGCTTCTTTCACGATAAACGACTTACCAGTACCAGCCTTTCCAGTTAAGAAAATGTTACGTCCTTTCATCAATTCATCAAGAAAAAAACTTTGTTTTTCTGAATGTGTTATTTTCATTTTTTTCGTTTGTAGATTAAAAAAATCCGATAAAACTTGTCGGTATGCTTTGGTGGAGCAACGAACTTGGAATGACACAAATTCTTACCGACAAACTTCAACGGATTTGTCTTGTTTCATTCTATTTAATACATTGGGTTACCAAATCCAACGGTGTAAAATTACACTTTTTTTTATTTATGCTTATGCTGCAAGTTCAGAAATTACAATTGGTGTTTTCATTTGTTCTCTCAACATCTTGATACCATTTGCAAGACCCAGTTTAAGTTTCTGTTGTTTTGTGTCATCTATGTAAAAACGTTTCACAAACAATGAATTCTTTTTGAAATTTGGATTGTATGAAACGAAATCACACCACTTTCTTCCGGTCACCATCATACCCATTTGCATTTGCCATTGAACACCACTTTCAACTGAACCACCTTGAAGCAATTCAAAGTGTTTTGCATCATTTCTG
>Ga0256840_1000363_pt1 | contig 46841 bp, 43 predicted proteins | sample 355202metaG_FD_185969 | JGI IMG/M metagenome (GOLD analysis project Ga0256840, IMG submission 185969) | Hydrothermal vent microbial communities from Mid Atlantic Ridge, Atlantic Ocean - 355-202 | ecosystem: Environmental > Aquatic > Marine > Hydrothermal vents | place: Atlantic Ocean: Mid...
GTCATATAGCCCAATAAATAGCGTCCCTTCTTCAATTTTTGGCTTGTTCAACGGTAAGAATAACATCAAGCGATAGCGAAATCTATTTCTATAATCGCCGTTTACCCATCGTTGCTCTATCCGATAGCGGTGCTCAAATTTCACCCGACTAATATTATTGGTTAAAATAAATTGCTGCCAAATTCGATGTTCATCAGATTCTGGTTTGGCCTGATTACTTTCAAACTCATGGTTTGCTATATATGCGTATCCTACTGAAGTAAATGCGTTTTGTGAAAAATGATAATTCACACCCGTACGCAGTAGTAATTGCTCAATATTTATCGGTGCTGCCGTGTAATTCCGATATTGTATTTCGCTATGGATACTAAATTTGTCACTTACCTTATTCGTACCAAAGTACATCAGCCAATTGCCTATCTCTTTTTGCTGAGCAAAAAGAGAATATGGCAAAAGAACTAATATTAATAAACACTTTTTTAAAATGCTAGGGATCATCTTCATTAGTCAAAAAAGCTGACCTCCCCTGTTGACACGCTATAAACTGCTCCTACAATTTCTATTTCATCATTGTCCTCCATTTCTTTCAAAATAGGACTCTCCTGACGAATTCTTTCAATTGATAGGATTACATTCTGAATGGCTACGTTTTCAATATCCTTATCAGACATCTTTTTGTTTCCATTACTTATCAAATCTACCGCAGGTTTGATTTTTTGTAAAAGCGAAGTGATATTACCCAATGTTACATGATTACAAGCAGCAGTAACTGCGCCGCATTTGCTATGCCCCATGACTACTACAATTTTTGACCCTGCCACCTTGCAAGCATATTCCATGGAACCTAGTATATCTGGATTTATAATATTTCCAGCAACCCTTACACTAAAAATGTCGCCAATCCCTTGATCAAAAACCAACTCAGCGGGAACTCTTGAGTCGATACAACTTAGGATTACTGCAAAAGGATATTGTCCCTTACTTGTTTCCAATACTTGTTCTTGTAGGTTTCTCTGTGTTTTTAAATTTTCAACGAATCTTTTGTTTCCGGCTACTAATATTGCGTGTGCCGTTTTAGGGGTAAGGGTGTCTTGTGTTAATTTTGTTTGTGTTTTCATAGTTTTCTTATTATTTGTTATCGGCAAGTTGAAAATGTGGTATTGGATTTTCTTGCTTGTCTTTATATAAATTAATTGTTTTTACCTGTATGTTTCTAGAGGCTGCATTTATTTCAAAATCTTCAATTATTTCTGTCACATCATGGTGGATAAAACGGGTATTGCTAGCATCTATTTCTACAAAAGCATTGTTTGGAATTTGAGCTAATGTCTTTAGTATCGATGCTTTATTAAGAAAGGTAACATCTTCTGCGAGTGTAATACAAACCTTATCTTTACCCTCCAAGTTTCGCTTTTGCATTTTGTATGGAATTTTATAGTTATTCCTTAAAACTATAAAAATTGCGACAACCATACCCATGCCAATACCCATCAATAGGTCTGTAAAAACAATACCAAGAATTGTAATTATAAAGGGGATAAATTGCCCTAGCCCTTGACTATACATTTTTTTGAAAAGAGCGGGCTTCGCCAATTTATAGCCAACTACCAATAAAATAGCTGCCAATACACCTAGAGGGATAAGATTTAATACTTTTGGAATAAGTATGATACTTATCAATAGTAAAACACCATGAATAATACTTGAGGCTTTAGTTTTACCACCAGATTGTTGATTGGCGGAACTTCTTACAATCACCTGTGTTACGGGTAGCCCACCTATAAAGCCAGCTATTATATTCCCAACGCCTTGTGCTTTAAGCTCTTGATTTGTTGGGGTAACTCTTTTATATGGGTCTTGCTTATCTGTCGCCTCCACACAAAGTAGTGTCTCCAAACTTGCTACCACCGCAATTACTATTGCAGTAATATATACATCTGAATTGGATAAAGCACTAAAATCAGGGAGTGCAAAGTTACTCAAAAAGCCACTTACACTATCCGGTACTGGTACTCTAACAAGATGATCGGAATTTATTGCTAACGTCGGTATTGATGCAAAAACTTTATTGAGAACAATCCCTACCACAACAGCTACTAATGGCCCTTGAACCAGTTTGGTAAACTTAAATTTTTTGAAAAGCGGTGTCTCCCATACTATTAAAATAATCAAAGAAACTGTTGCTATTAACAATACTCCAGGACTGATAAAATCTAACATATGTATCAGTTCATTAAAAGTATTGTGACCATCTACTTGTTGAAACCCAAAATCCCCTGAAGGATCGCTATCATATCCAAAGGCGTGTGGAATTTGCTTTAAGAAAATGATAATTCCAATACCTGCCAACATACCATGTATGACAGATGAAGGGAAGAAATAGGCAATAATTCCTGCTTTTGCAAACCCCATAATCACCTGAATAATCCCTGCTAAAATCACGGCAACAAGGAAAATTTCAAATCCGCCGAGTGCCGTTATTGCATTTAACACAATTACTGCTAGCCCTGCCGCTGGACCACTTACGCCCAGAGGCGAGCCACTTAAAGCGCCTACAACTATTCCGCCAATGATGCCACTTATTAGCCCTGCAAAAAGAGGCGCTCCTGAGGCTAAGGCTATGCCCAAACATAATGGCATTGCTACTAAAAAAACAACAATACTTGCAGGTATATCATCTTTAAAGTTTTTAAAGGGACTTAATTTATTATTTGAATTCATATTCATTGGATTTTTGATAAAATAATTAACAATACACGCAGAAACTTACCTACAAGTATAATTTGTTTTTAATATATTATTATGATGGATTTCCTTTTTTAGTTTTGCAAAAAAACCAACCAACATAATAGAAGGTTTTTAATAGCGAATAAGGCAATAACCACTATTTTGGAGGAGGAATAACAATCTTAGGATTAAATTCTTTAAACTCTTTTTGAATAAAATGCATTCCAATAGTGTATTTTAAATTAAAACTTGAACTGTTAGAGTACATGGCATAGAACTCTTGATTATCATCTAGGTTAAAATCATTTCGTTCTTCTTGCTCTGCATTGCTTTCACATAACTCATATTTTTTTTCTGAAACGGGCGTGCTTCTAATAATTGAACTAGCAGCTATAAGCAATGTGATTACCAAAATCAGCAAGAATTTTCCTTGTGCTAGCCGTTGTATAACACGATATGGTGTTTTGTTTCTCATGATTCTATAATACAAAAAGCCAATTGAGAATAAAATTGTGAAACGGTATCTTTTCCTTGTTCCATATCTGTAAGTGAGGACAGGTGATTTCCAAAATACCTTTGTTGATGTGCGCCTTCAATTATTGTAGAGGCCAGCATATGTGAAAATTTAAATTTTGGGTTTAATTCTAATACCAAAATGCTTATTCTTTGAACTACTCTTTTATAAACCTCAAAGTATCCTTTTTTATTTTCTTCATCTACCTCTTTAACATGATAGGTTTTTACACCTTCATTCATGATGATTCTATCCAAAACAATTTCATTTACATGGGAAAAGGAATTATCTGCTATCACTGGCTTTGTCAGCACTAAAATTGCTTTTTTCAACTTTTGTTTTGGGGAATCGATATTGGCGATAGCAAAAACTAATTTATATTCAACCCAACCCCAATACCAAGCATTGAGATAAATTAGCAGCATATGTTTACTCTCAAAATAACGATAAACAGAACTTTCAGGCGACCCAATTTTTTCACCTAATTTTTTAAAAGTAAATCCTTCAAATCCCAATGTATCAATCAATTCAATGCTTTCTGCTATGATTTTACGCCCTAGGTCGGAGGCACTTGGATCTCGCAGGTAAGTGTCCTTGCAAACATCAATATGAATATGAAGGTTTTTCATAGTGCAAATATAATAGTATTACTATCATAAAAACAAGTAATAATCTAACTATTTAAAATAAAATGACCATAAACTTTTGTACCTACCGAAAATACGCTTTTGAAAGGTCGTTATGTATTCCTAGCCCACACAATGGAAAACCAAGTTAAATAATAAACCCAGCAGCGAGTCCAGCGATAATAATTACAGGGGCGGGGATTTTAGTGTACATTAAGACTCCGAAAGTAGCAGCAACAATTCCAATATTTATCAAATCAGGATTCAGCGGTTTGAATAATAAAAAAGCTGCAGCAATGACCATTCCTGAACTTACGGCGTTGATTCCAGTAAGGGAGGCTTTTACAATGCGGTATTTTTTAAGCCCATCCCAAAACCGAACGACAAAGAATATTAAAAATGTACCGGGAAGAAAAATCCCAAAGGCAGAGACAAGTCCCCCTAAGATTTGACCACCAAGACCTGCATCTTTCATCGAGATAGCGCCTACATAAGCGGAAAAAGAAAAAACCGGACCAGGCAAGGCACGCATCATGGAGTAACCTGAAAGAAACTCTTCAGAGGTGAGGTTTTGTTTTAGTACAGTAAACTCTGCATGAAGCATGGATATTAACACATCACCACCACCAAAAATCAAGCTACCATTTCTATAAAAATTTTCAAATAGACGTATGGGTAAAATCCTTGTCGCTGCACCTAAACCAGCCGCAAGCAAAAACACACCACCCCATAAAAAAAAATTGTTCCAATTGACAGTGAGTTTTATTTTTTCTTCTTTCTCTTGGTTTTTAAACTTTAGGGCGGTGATGCCGCCACCAGTCAATAGTAGCACGGGAAATAAGTAAGGAGAGCTTGCAAAATAAGAAATGATGGCAGATAGAATCATTAATACATAACCAGTTTTACTATTCACTACTTTACGTGTAATCTTAATCGCAGCATAAGCAACAAACCCAACAGCCATGGGTTGAATATACTTTGTAAACTCAAGTGAAATATTGTTCTCCTGTAAATAAGAAATACTAATTCCTGCAATAATCATTGCAGTGACGGCTGGGAGTGCCCAAATTAACAACGTCAGGTAAGCAAGTTTTGGGCCGCCAATTTTGAAGCCAATAGCAGTAATGGTTTGAGTAGAAGTAGGACCAGGAAGGATTTGACATAATGCATTCAACTCAATTAGGTCTTTTTCAGTGAGGTAATTCCTTTTTTCAACCATGAGGTCAATAAGCATCGCAAAATGTGCTTGCGGTCCACCGAAAGCACTTACTGCCAATACCAATACATCCTTCAAAAAAATGTAGTTGCGTACTTTTCTTATCACTGTTTGTTCCCTTTACTATTTGATATGAAAATTACAATAATTTCCGAAATACTTCAAATAAAAAAGAGCGATTTATCAGCGTATCACCAATAAATCGCTCTTTATAGATTGTAAAAAAGAGTTATTCTGTTATATCATCATTTACATATTGATTAAAGTCTCTTTGAGATTTTAGTAAGTTAATTGTAAATAACACTAAATTTTTATATTCTGCCAGAATGTTGAGGTAAAGCATACTATTTCTTGTGCCTACTTCATGTGCCTTGATACGTTGCACTTGTTTTTTTCTGGTAACAACAATTAGCTCCAGAAGCGCTTCTTGTGTTTCAACAATTGATGCGACATCAGTGCAGTCTTGTTTTCCTACTGTTTCAATTACTCTTTCTAGCAAACTATTGATACCGGTAGTGATACTAGCCAACTCTACCTCTTGTGCTTCTATAATAGGCTTATGGTTATTATCAACATGCTCCAAACTCGGTTTTGTAATATGGAACATGCTGTGTGTTATCTCCCTCAAGTAATCCAAAACCTGCACATAATATAAACCTGCCTCTATTGAGTTATCATCAAGTTTAGCAATGGCTTTTGCGACATTATCTTTTAATTTTTTAGTGCGTTTATTCACCTTTAGAAAATCCCTATAGGTACTATTCAGGTGTTTTAGATCTTCATTTGAAAGTCCTACTACTGTTTCAGTTAAAATCTTCTTAATTTTTTCAAGAACATTAACGATATTTTTGGAACTTTTGGTCATCATCTTGGTTTTAGAGATGGTGGTTTCTTCATGCACATCATCCAAAACATCTTCCTGATCTTCCACCCTCTTGGTATGGGTGAGGTGAGATTTATACATTAAAAAGATTGCTAGTAATATTAAGATTCCAATAGCAACCATCCCGCCATAATAGAAAAGAATAGCCAATATAAATGCTACGGTAAATGCCGACAACGCTGTTGCAAACCATCCGCCAATAATTGATAGTACGCCAGTAATTCTATAAACAGCACTTTCTCTACCCCACGCACCATCAGCTAGTGAAGTACCCATGGCGACCATAAAGGTTACATAGGTTGTTGATAAAGGTAACTTGAGAGATGTTCCAATAGCAATCAAAATACTAGCCACCACAAGCGTAACAGCGGCTCTTAGCATATCAAATGCAGCAGCTTCTTTGCCCAATCCTTTCTGCGTTTTGGTAAACGCAGTCTCATCAAATTGCTTCTCAATTTTGGCAATCATACTGTCTGGTAAAATAGCATTGACTTTATTTGAAATATTGGTGAAGCCTCTTACAATCGATCTAGACGCCATAGAGGAAGAAAATCTTTCGTATCCATCGTCCTGACGACCAAGGTCAAGCGAAGTTTTCATGACAGATTTGGCTTTCTTTGAGAAGAATAACGTTAATACCATAATCAACCCCGCTAATAATAAAAACATGGTAGGCGTTTCAACTTTTTTAGCAAGGCTGGACATCAACAAACCGTTCGGGTCTACACTTGGATCAATCATAAACGTTTTAAAAGATTCATACCCTGCTAGTGGCACGCCTATAAAATTCACTAAATCATTACCAGAAAATGCCATGGCAAGCGCAAAGGTGCCCACCAAGACTACAAATTTCATGACATTGAATTTAGAGATAAGTGTTATAACCTGAAGAATAACGAACCAAGCTACAAAGCTAATCCCTATGATTTGTAGCGCATTGTTCTTGATAAAATCTTTGATATCAGCGGACATAAAAGAAGCGCTTTTCACCCCTTTTATAAGTATATAATAGGTGATTGCTGTGATTGCCATGCCACCCCATAAGGCGCCATATTTTTTAAGCCGAGATTTATAGTCAAAAGAAAATAGTAATCGACTCAAAAATTGAACAATCATTCCAGAACTAAACGCAACGACTACAGATAAGAAAATGCCCGAAATAATAGCCAATGCTTTTCCTGAATTGATATATTCATTCATTGGCAGTGCATTAGGATCATTGCTAATTTTCAAAAATGTGATTGCAACAGCCGCTCCCAATAGTTCAAAAACAATCGAAACTGTGGTGGAAGTGGGTAGACCGAGGGAGTTAAATGTATCAAGCAGAATTACATCCGTTATCATTACCGCTAGGAAAATGATCATTATTTCGGAAAAATAGAACTGTTGCGGATGAAAAATACCTTTACGCGCTACTTCCATCATGCCACCCGAAAAAGCGGCGCCTACAAAAACGCCAAGTGCGGCAATAGCCATAATAGTACGAAATGAAGCAGCTTTTGAACCAAAGGCAGAGTTTAAAAAATTAACAGCATCATTACTAACGCCTACTACTAAATCTGATATTGCTAATAAGAAGAGGACTACAATTAAAACTAGATAAAATGTTTCCATCTTTATAATTTTGTGGTTAGTGATTATGCGTGCAAACTAAATAATAATTTAGCCAACCGCAAAGGGAATATTGGTAAGTTAACAATTAATTAACATTGGGAATGGTGAGGAATCTACCGTTAAAATGTATAAAGGGCTAGAAGTCAGAGTACTTCTAATTTTCAATAATAGTTGTTATAATTTATTTTGATAAACCGGCAACAATGCGGCTCTGTTTACTCTGTGACATGGATAAATCTTGCAATTCTTCCATCGCTGCCTGCAGCAAACCCAACCTTACCATTTTTAGAGAAACTAATTACGTGGAAGGCGGTTGTATCTATTTTTTGCCATGATTCGCCGCTATCATTTGATATATCAGTTCCTGAAGTGCCTACGGCTATTAGCTTTCGATTATTTATATAGATGACACATGATTTATAACCATAAGGATTATGAGTAATTGGCTTCCATGTTTTTCCACCGTCAGTTGTAGCAGCCGCATTGTTAGCACTCAATGTATCATTAGCATAATCACCACCTAAGGCAATGCCATTAAGTGCATCTTTAAAAGCCAGTGAAAAAATTCCTGTAGAGGGTTTCCCTTGAGCGATTGGGGTAGCACTTACCTTCCAAGATTTCCCTCGGTCTGTAGACCTGAATACTCTTGCAGCTTTTCCGCCAGTGCCTATCCAAACATTTTTGTCACCCTGTACTGTCAAGCAGGTGCCACTCGCAGCAAATCCAGCCTCACCTTCCACTACAGAAGGAATATTCTCTTTCGGAACTTCTTGCCATGTTTCTCCGCCATCTGCTGTCGTAATGATAAAAAGATGCCCATTAATTGGGTCACTAAAAGCAATCCCGTGTTTTTTGTCCCAAAAATCCATGGCATCAAAAAATACGCCTTCTTGATTGTTTGCGTAAACTTCCTTCCAACTTTTCCCTCCATTTATAGTTTTGTAGATTTTAGCAGGCAGTCCTGCGCTGATGACAAAAGCAAGGTTTTCATTGAACGCGTGTACATCTCTGAATTGCAGTGAGTCAGTATTTGGTATTGGTTTTCGTTCCCAGGTTTTTCCTGCATTTGTTGTTCTCCGTACCACGCCTTTGCTACCACTAACCCAGACAATATTTTCATTGACAGCATGCAATCCGCGAAAACTTGCAGTTTCTCCGGAGGTTAAGGGAATCCAAATATTCGGAGTTCCGGCATTAGAGATATTCGAGGGTTGAATTTTTGGTGTGCAGTATAGGAAACTACAAATAATAAAAGAAAGAATTGGGATTGATTTCATAGCAGTAAAATTATGGCTTTTCCACAATTACTTTACATTTTTTTATGAAAGAACGGAGAATCTTTTTACATTTCAGGTTCGCTTAAAAAAACATGGAAGTATTAACCTCAAAACCGTTTAAATTAGTTTACTCGCTCTTCGAGCATGAGGTGCTTGGCTATTTGTTTGAATCTTTTGTGATTCAACTTAATGATAAAGGGAATTTAACTTTTACACACCAAAATATTTCCGCCAAAAATGCGACGGAATTTTCAAAGGAGTTGGATGAGACGGATTACGAATTAATCAAGCTGATGGATTCCATGCAGCAAGATGTAGTGATTAAGCATTTCTCTGAAAAAAGAATAAAACCAGCCATTTTTTTTGATAAAATATTTAACAAAGAAAAAGGAGATAAAATGCTACAGCATGAAATAAATAGTTATTTAGAAAAGAGAAGAGCTAAAATTTTGAGCCTACTACAAGGTAAAAATTTATTTGAGATGAGTCGTGATGGGGAGCCGGCAGGCACGAAAATTGAAGTGCTGAAGAAGGAGGCAACAATTTTATTTCACTTTAGAAGGAATGAAGAAAATACCCATTATTTTCCAACGATTAAATATGAAGATGAGAAAATTGATTTTCAATACCAGGGAGCGTATGTAGTTTGCGCTAACCCAGGATGGATGGTAGTCAATAATAAACTCTACCATTTTGAAGGAGCGGTAGATGGAAAAAAACTCATCCCATTTCTCAATAAAAAATTCATACTAATTCCTAAAAAAGTAGAGGAAACGTATTACAGAAAATTTGTAGCGCCGTTAGTGGCGTCTTTCGATGTCTATGCCAAGGGGTTTGACATAGTGACCGAAAGTTCTGAACCCGTACCGGTGCTGACCTTTTCGGAACTGATGCTAGCAAGTGGTCGTACATTAAATCTGTTTTCCCAATCAGAGGACATTGCCATTGCCGATGAAAATCAAGATAAAATTGCCTTTAAACTAGCGTTTGTTTACAACGACTACAGGTTTAGGTCGGATCAGTTAACACCGGTAACCGTAAAGCTAGAAAAACTGGGAGATAATTATACGTTCCATCGAGTACGAAGAAAAATTTCAAAGGAAAAGCATTTTATTGATGCCTTAGAAGAGCAGGGCATGCTTATAAAAAACGGAACCTTTACACAGACAAAAGGAGAAGCGTTTAGCTGGATGACTGAACACAAAGAATGGCTAAAAAAGGAAGGATTTTTTTTAAAACAAGCCATCGCCCAAACCAAAAGGTATTTTTTAGGAGCTTCTGAAATCAAAATAGAGGTCAAAGAAAACATTGACTGGTTTGATATATACGCTATTGTAAAATTTGGTGATTATGAAATTCCGTTTATTGAACTGAGAAAGAAGATAATTAATAAGCAGCAAGAAATTATATTACCTAACGGCGAAGTGGCCGTGATTCCTGAAGCATGGTTTACTGAATATTCAGAGCTATTTGCTTTTATGGAAGAGGGCGAAAGCAACAATGAAAGTTTGACACTGCGAAAACATCACTTGGCATTGGTGCAAGACTTGGAAAGCGGTGAGCTTGCTAAAGTTACCATGGATAGAAAGCTTGAGAGGCTCCGAGACTTTGAGAAAATCGATGACTATCCAATGCCAATAAAATTTAAAGGGGAGTTGAGACCTTATCAAAAGGCTGGCTATAATTGGTTGCAATTTCTGAATGAATTCAACTTTGGTGGGTGCCTTGCCGATGATATGGGGTTAGGAAAAACAGTACAAACATTGGCGATGCTACAAGCCGAAAAAGAAAAAGGAGGTGCCAATGCATCGCTGTTGATTATGCCTACTTCGCTGATATACAACTGGGAAATGGAAGCAAAAAAGTTTACGCCAAATCTCAAAATATTTGTGTATACAGGAACAAATAGGGTGAAGGATGTGAGCCAATTTGCAAAGTATGATCTTGTATTGACATCATATGGCATTTCACGGATTGACATAGAATTGTTGGAAGAATATTATTTCAACTACATAATTTTGGATGAGTCGCAAGCAATTAAAAATCCGACCTCAAATATTGCAAAATCTGTAAAAAGGTTAGAATCAAAGCATAAACTTATATTGACAGGCACGCCGCTTGAAAACAGTACACTTGACCTTTGGTCACAGATAACATTTATCAACCCCGGCTTGTTAGGAAACCAATCTTTTTTCAAAAAAGAGTTTTTGATTCCGATTGAAAAAAAACATGATCAAAATAAGACTGGGAAACTTAATGCCATCATTAAGCCATTTGTGTTACGAAGGCATAAATCACAGGTAGCAAAGGATTTGCCGGCAAAAGTTGAGAACGTCCGTTACTGTGAAATGACCACCATGCAAAAGGAGGTTTATGAAGAGACCAAGGCAATGTTTAGGAACCAGATTCTAGAGCAGATTGAAACCCATGGTGTTAATAAATCACAGTTTCTTTTATTGCAGGGGCTGATAAAGCTACGACAGATAGCAAACCATCCGCTGATGGTTGACCCTGACTATAAGGGGGACTCTGGGAAACTTGAGGATAGTACCAATATGTTACTCAATGCAATTTATGAAGGGCATAAAGTGTTGATTTTTAGCCAATTTGTCAAGCAACTTTCCATTTACCGTACTTTTTTGGATGGGCACAATATTGATTATGCCTACCTTGATGGAAGTACCAAAGACAGGAAGGCGCAAGTTGAGCGATTTCAGAATGAAAAGGAACTCAAGGTGTTTCTAATTTCACTAAAGGCAGGCGGGTTAGGATTAAATCTCACAGCAGCAGACTATGTATTTTTGTTGGACCCCTGGTGGAATCCAGCGGTAGAAGCGCAAGCAGTGGATAGGGCACATCGGATTGGACAGAAAAATACAGTCTTTACCTATAAGTTTATTTCTAAAGACACTGTCGAAGAAAAAATATTGTTGCTACAAGAAAAGAAAATAAAATTAGCAAGTGAGCTTATTTCTACTGAAAAAAGCTTCGTTAAAAATTTATCGAAAGATGATATTGCTTCTTTGTTTGATTAATCTGCCACTAAAACTCCTGAACCACAATATTTTTCCACTTGATTTTAATGCCGCCGCCGCTGTGGATTTGTAATGCAATAGCGCCTTCACCTTCTCCGATTTTTTTATCAGTGATAGTAATCATTTCAACACCATTGAGCCATGAGGTTAATGTGCTGTCAATCATTTTAATTTTTAAGTGATTCCATTCCCCTTCTTTTAGGGCTTCCTCTTTTTCAGCAGCAGGTTTTATGAGCCAACCTCTGCCATACGATTCGTAAACACCACCTGTGTGTTTACCTTTTGGTGCTACTTCTACTTGCCAACCACTTATTTTTACACCGTCTATGGTGGATCTGATAAATACGCCACTATTACCGTCAGCCTCTTGTTTGAAATCTAGGTTCAATTCAAAGTTTTTGTAATGCGCTACTGTGCCTAAATACCCGTATTCCTCATCTGGTCCACTTTCGCAGATTAACAATCCATCTTCTACATACCATTTTTCTGTACCATAGATTGTCCACCCGTCTAGGTCAACGCCATTAAATAGGGATTTTTCTTGTGCTTGTATTTCGGGAATGGTAACGGCGGTTATTGCAAGGAGTAGGATTACTAATTTTTTCATTTTTAGTTTTTTTAAAGTGGACTAATGTCTAAATATATGAAAATAAAATGATACATGGTTTTATGTCTTCTAAATGTATTTCCCCTTCACTTTCAGCAAATAATCATGTTTATTTGAGTGAAGTTTCAAATTACACCAACAAAGAATGAGCAACATAAAAAATTACATAGAAAATAATAAGCAACGATTTATTGATGAGCTGTTGGATTTACTAAGAATACCGTCTGTCAGTGCGGATAGCAAATTCAATAATGGCATGCTAAAGGCAGCGGATTTTGTCAAGCAAAAATTGATTGATGCAGGGGCTGAAAATGTGACCATTTGTCCGACAGCAGGACATCCAATTGTCTATGGCGAAAAAATAATTGACAGGGGTTTGCCTACAATACTAGTCTATGGGCATTATGATGTGCAACCTGCCGACCCTTACGAGTTGTGGGATTCGCCACCTTTTGATCCTGTGATTAAGGAGGGAAATATCTATGCAAGGGGATCAGCAGATGATAAGGGGCAGGTGTATATGCACGTAAAAGCATTAGAGGTGATGCTGCAAAATGGAGGGTTGCCTTGCAATGTAAAATTTATGATAGAGGGCGAAGAAGAAGTGGGGTCAGTTAATTTAGGAGCTTTTGTAAAAGCCAACAAGGAGAAATTGGCAGCGGATACAATCCTGATTTCAGATACAAGCATCATTGCCAATGATACACCATCGATTACGGTTGGCTTGAAAGGGCTAAGCTATTTGGAAGTGGCGGTAACTGGACCAAATAGAGATTTGCACTCGGGGGTTTACGGAGGGGCAGTGGCCAATCCGATCAACATTCTTTGCGAAATGATTGCTTCACTGAAGGATGAAAACAATCATATTACGATTCCTAATTTTTATGATACCGTGGTGGATTTGCATCAAGAGGAAAGAGCTGCTTTGAATGAAGCGCCATTTGATTTAGAGGAATACCAACGTGATTTGGGTATTGAATCGGTGGATGGTGAAAGTGGTTACACCACACTGGAGCGTGCAGGAATAAGACCTACACTAGATGTGAATGGTATTTGGGGGGGCTATATTGGTGAGGGAGCAAAAACTGTTTTGCCCTCTAAGGCACATGCCAAAATATCGATGAGACTAGTGCCAAATCAGGACAATGAAAAAATAACAGCGTTGTTCCAAAAGCATTTTGAATCCATTGCACCGAAATCAGTGAAAGTGAAGGTGACACCACATCATGGAGGTCAGCCATATGTCACACCAACGGATTCAATTGCTTATCAGGCAGCAAGTGATGCTTTTGAGGAGGCTTGGGGCAAAAAACCGATTCCAACCCGTGATGGAGGCAGCATTCCTATTGTAGCTTTATTTAAAGAAGAATTAGGATTAAGTTCCATCTTACTTGGATTTGGATTGGATTCAGATGCCATCCATTCGCCCAATGAAAAATACGGAATTTTCAATTATATCAAGGGGATTGAGACCATCACCATGTTTCACAAACATTTTGCAAAGTTGAGCAAGTAAGTTTTATCATAAAATTAATGCCAATCAATTGAACTATCAGTTTAGATTTGCGTTGTGTGTAGGAACTGATGATGGAAGTGGGTTTTTTAAAAGTGAAAAATAGAATGGGTAAAGTAAAAATTCTTTTAATTGTATTGGCACTCTTTGCAGTGAATACTGTACTGAATGCGCAAATATTAAAACCTGCAAAATGGTCTTATGGGGTTTCGAAAGAGCAACTAAAGGTAGGTGATGAAGTTGATTTGATATTTCATGTGACAGTAGACGACGGATGGCATATTTTTTCATCCGATTTTGAGTGTGAGATAGGACCAATTGTAACTAGTTTTGAATATGAAAATAGCGATGCCTATCAACTTATTGGCGACTTACGTGCTATAAACCCAAGTAAGAAATATGATGAGATTTTTGAATGTGAATACACGTATTTCGGGCATAAAGGTGAGTTTCGTCAGAAAATAAAGATTCTAAAACCAAATCCTGAGATTAAGATTACTAGCGAATATCAGGTTTGCACTGATGCAGACGGCACCTGCATTGCCCTTGATGAGGAATATACTTTTGATTTGAAGGCGACCGGAACGGCCGAAAAAACCGAAAAAGTAGAGCCCTCTGCCAATACAAAAATAGAGGAGACAATAACTGCAATAACTCCCGAAGTTGATACATTAGATACGCAGTCGGAAAATGTCATAGCAATTGCTGGGGAAGAAAATAAAGTAGCAGATAAAAAATCTGGAGTGGTGACATATGAGCCATTTTTTGATGGGGACTATGAGAAAGAGGAAGTCTCGTATTGGTGGTTTATGATATTGGCGTTTCTTGCAGGATTAGCAGCCTTGCTGACCCCATGTGTATTTCCTATGATTCCTATGACCGTTGCTTTTTTTACAGGGCAAGGCAAAAAGGGAGGAACATTCAAGGCATTATTTTACGGGTTTTCCATTATACTAATTTACACCATTATTGGCGCAGCAGTTTCAGCCGCTTTTGGGCCTTCGTTTGCCAATTGGCTGAGCACACACTGGTTGCCTAATTTGATATTCTTTGTGGTCTTCATAATTTTCGCAGTATCATTTTTTGGGTTGTTTGAGATTACATTACCAAGTTCCATGGTCAACAAAGTTGATAAACAAGCAGACAAAGGAGGACTTTTAGGAGTTTTCTTTATGGCATTTACGTTAGTGCTCGTTTCTTTTTCTTGTACTGGTCCAATCGTTGGAACAATATTGGTAGAAGCAGCAGGAGGGCAAGTATTGAAGCCGGTCTTAGGAATGTTTGCCTTTTCATTGGCGTTTGCAATTCCGTTTACACTGTTTGCTATTTTTCCGAAATGGCTGGATAATTTACCTAAATCTGGTGGATGGCTGAATTCTGTGAAAGTGATTTTAGGATTTGTAGAATTAGCATTGGCATTTAAGTTTTTAAGTATTGCCGACCAGGCATTTCACTGGGGAATCTTAGACAGGGAAGTAAATATTGCTATTTGGATTGTCATATTTACGCTGATGGGGTTTTATTTACTAGGGAAAATAAAATTGCCACATGATAGTGACTTGCCACATATCAGTGTGCTGAGATTACTCTTGGCAACAATGGTATTCACTTTTGTGATGTACCTGATTCCGGGCATGTTTGGAGCGCCACTGAAAGCATTGGCAGGTTATTTACCACCGATGCATACGCATGATTTTAATATCCCGGGATTGATAAGAGACAGCCAAGATGATGGAGAAAATATTACAGCAATAGAAAATTGTGAAAAACCAAAATATGAGGAGATGCTGCACCTGCCACTAGGCTTGCAGGGGTATTTTGATTATGACCAAGCACTTGCTTGTGCCAAAGCACAAAACAAGCCATTATTTATTGACTTCACAGGACATGGCTGTACCAACTGCCGAGAGATGGAGGCAGCAGTATGGTCAGATGATCAGGTATTGAAAAAACTAAAAAAGGATTTTGTAATTGTGGCGCTGTATGTTGACGACAAAACGGAATTGCCGGAGAGTGAATGGTATGTTTCGGCATATGACAACAAGACAAAAAAGACAATCGGCAAGCAAAATGCTGATTTCCAAATCCAACGTGCCAAGGCAAATGCGCAGCCTAATTATTTTATAGTGGGGCAAGATGGGAAAGCATTGCTTGAGCCGATTTCTTATAGCGATGTCGAGGAGTTCTCAGCATTTTTAGACAAAGGCTTGAGAGATTATAATAAAATATACCTAAAAGATGAAGAAAAATAGAACACTTATCGTAGCCTGTCCACTGACCTGACCAGGTTTTCATCCCTTTTGATAAAGCGATTTGCCATACTATTAAAAAGCAAGGCAAATACAAGCAGAAAAAACCCTATCAGATAATCACCCTGAGCTTTTGGGTTTACTAATGCTTCATTGGTAAGAATAAAATATAGCGTAGTTCCCAAAGTGGTCATTAATAAAAGAGAATTTATTAAACCAAGTTTCATTTGTAGCAGCCTGTTATCATAGCGAAATATAGAATAAGCGGCAGTGGCAGTTGCCAAAATTGCTAAAATAGCGATGTAAAAAGTTTGAGTATTATTGGTTGCTGCTGGGGCCGCCTGCGTATGTGTCATTTTAAAAGCAGTCAAGGCGATTGTATCTCCGCCATCTGCAGATGCCTCACTCCAAATGGGCATAAAAAGCATTCCAATGACTGTACCCACTACTAATAATAAAAATATCGTTTGGACTCTTTGTAACATATTAGGTTCTAATTTTTTGATGCAATTTAGTTATTTTTGGATTTAAAATACAAGTTATACTTGCTACTAAACATAATGTATAAGAAAATATATAAAGTAATAACGTATTTAATAGCCATGGTGTGGATTGGTAATGGGTTTTTTTGCAAAATGCTTAATTTTGTGCCTAGGCATCAACAAATTGTAGCACGAATATTAGGCGATCAATATGCTGATGTTTTAACTTTACTTATTGGAGTTTCAGAAATACTTATGGCGGCATGGGTTTTGAGTGGCATTAAAACCCGATTGAATGCTATTGTACAAATTACAATAGTAGCGACAATGAACATCATTGAATTTAATTTAGCGCCTGATTTATTGCTTTGGGGTAGGTTCAATTCTATCTTTGCAATGATGTTGATTGTGTTAATATACTACAATGAGTTTGTCCTCAATAAAAAACTAACAAAACACACATAACATGTTAGCCTTTTTAAAAAATCATCCATTTGCAGTAGAAGCTTTTTTTGAAAGCTCTCTTGTGCTGACCTTTGCAGTGCCTAAAGAACGGGTACAAAAACTAATTCCAGAATGTTTGACCTTAGATACATTTGAGGATAAGTGGGCTTTTATAGCGATAGCTATGGTTCAGGCCAAAGGATTGCGCCCAAAAGGATTTCATAAAATATTTGGTAATGATTTCTTTTTAATTGGGTATCGCATCTTTGTTAGGTATACTAACAATGCAGGCAAAAGACTTAGGGGCTTGTACATTCTAAAGTCGGAAACAAATAAAAAGAAGATGGAATTTTTTGGAAACATATTTACCCACTACGATTATAGCACAACAGATATTCAACAAATTCGGGAAAATGGCACGACAGAAATAAAATCTGAAAAATCAAATTTTAGAATAAGAATCAAAACGGAGAATGAAGAAGTTTTCCTTCCACAAGAGTCTCCTTTTGCGGATTGGAAAGAAGCGAGAAGGTTTGTGGGACCTTTGCCGTTTACATTTACTTTCAACCGTGAAGCCAAAGAGGTATTGATTATAGAAGGAGTAAAACAAAACTGGAAACCAACACCCGTACAAGTTCTAGATTATGAAATTGATTTTCTAAAGTCTTTGGATCTTACAAAAATCATTTTGGCAAATGCGTTTGTCATAGAAAATATTCCATATCATTGGAAAAAAGGAAAAATAGAACAATGGCAGCAATAAGAAAACCCTTGCAGGGAATCTGGAATGTTATCAGGTTCAATTGGCATTTCTATTTATTATCTATAGGTTTTGTTTTCGGGATACTGATTTTTAATCGATTATTACCTGAACTATACCATATTTTTGGAAATACCATGGTTGCTTTTCTTGTAATAATGACCACAATTTCAATATTGGTTACATTTTATGTTTATGATTTGTCAGACCTATATAAACTAGCTTGGCTTGATGAATTTGACACTCAAAAAAACCTTAAAATTGCTAACATTAATGCTGGCTTTGATGAGACAAGCGTTCTTTTGGTTGATAAATTTTCAAATGCACGCCTATCAGTATTTGATTTTTATGATCCTTCAAAGCACACCGAGATTTCAATCAAGAGGGCAAGAAAAGCCTATCCACCATTTCCAAACACGCAGCAAATAGACACATCAGTAATTCCAATCATGGATGCCGATATAATATTTCTTATTTTATCAGCACATGAAATTAGAAATGAAGAAGAGCGAAATATTTTTTTTAATGAGCTTAGAAAGACTTTGAATTCAGAGGGGCGTATTATAGTGGTTGAACACCTTAGGAACCTTCCTAATTTTTTAGCCTATAATATTGGGGCTTTTCATTTCATCTCTAAGAAATCTTGGTATAGAACATTTGAGAATTCGAGTTTGGTAGTTTTAAGAGAAGTGATGATTACTCCTTTTATCACAGTTTTTACGCTTAAATAGTATGGAGTCACATCTAAAAATAATTGGTCTTAGTTTGATGGGGTTGGGATTGATACATATCATTTTTCCGAAATATTTCGATTGGAAAAACGAATTAGCGAAGCTAAATTTAATAAACCGTCAGATGATGTATGTCCATACTTTTTTTATTGCGTTGACTGTATTTCTTATGGGCTTGCTTTGTGTGACTTCCACGTCAGAACTTCTTCAAACAGAACTCGGCAAAAGAATAGCATTGGGGTTTTCGATTTTTTGGGCAATCAGATTGTTCATTCAATTTTTTGGTTACTCCTCTAAACTCTGGAGAGAAAAAATATTTGAAACAGTAGTGCATATGTTCGTTTCAGTTTTTTGGGCATATCTTAGTATTGTTTTTTTTCTAATATTTACAGCATGAAATCTGTAAAAAGTTAATACCTTTGATACTATCATATGATAGTATCATTGATTTTTAAATTATGAAACCCCCGTATAAAATAACAGCAAAGGTAATTTCGCTAGTGGCTTTAATTTCGGAAAAAATAGGAGCAATCAATGCTGCACACCTGAATCAACCACCGACAGCATTAAGGAAAAAAAACCGTATCAAAACAATTCAATCCTCTTTAGAAATTGAGGGAAATACACTGAGTCTGAAGCAAATAACCTCAATCCTAGAAAACAAACGAGTGATTGGATCCAAGAACGAAATTTTGGAAGTAAAGAATGCTATTAAGGTTTATAACCAAATCGACAAACTTAACCCATACAGCCTGAACTCTTTTTGTAAGGCACATTTTTTATTAATGGATGGATTGATAGCATCGGCGGGAAAGCTAAGAAGCACATCTGTAGGAATTATGAAAGGTTCAGAAGTTGCACATATCGCCCCCCAAGGAAAAATGGTAAAATCATTGATGAATAATTTATTAGAGTATTTGAAAAACGATGATGATTTGATTTTAATAAAAAGTTGTGTATTTCATTACGAATTAGAATTTATTCACCCTTTCCTTGACGGGAATGGGCGTATGGGTAGGTTATGGCAAACACTAATTCTAAAGGAGGATTACCCCATATTTAAATTTCTTCCTGTAGAAACGGTAATAAAAGAAAGGCAAGCGAGGTATTATGAAGCGCTCGTCGTATCAGTTAATTCTGGGGAGTCCACGCCTTTTATTGAGTTCATGCTTGCCGTTATTAATGATTCGTTAGGGGAGTTGTTAAAAACAACAAATGTTGTATTGAAAAATATTGATAGAATTGAAATTTATAAGAAAGCAATTTTGAAAAGTTATTTTACACGTAAAGATTACTTAAGGTATTTTAAGGAAATATCTTCTGCAACGGCAAGTAGAGACCTGAAGTACGCAAAGGAACGAGGACTGCTGCAAAAAATAGGAGATAAGAATAATACAAAATATAAATACGTATAATGAAATACTTTTTCGAAATTTCCTATAACGGTGCTGACTATCACGGGTGGCAAATTCAGAAAAATGCAATCTCGGTGCAAGAAGTGTTGACCGAGGGTCTGACTACTTTTTTCAAACAAAAAATAAGTATAGTGGGCAGCGGCAGAACGGATGCAGGTGTGCATGCAAAACAACAATTTTTCAATGTGGAAATTGATATGGATTTTGATATTGAAAGTACTATTTTTAAACTGAATAGTTTTTTCCCAAGAGAGATAAGTATCAATACTATTCGTGCGGTAAGGGCTGATGTAAGCGCTCGATTTAACGCCTCTTCAAGGAGCTATGAATACCACATACATACTTTCAAAAAACCATTTCTTGAGGGACTGAGCTATTATTTTTGGAATGAAATTAGTGTTAGACAAATGAATAAATCGGCAGCTATTTTATTGAAAAAGACAGATTTTCAAGCGTTTAGCAAAGTGAAAACGGAGACAAATACTTTTTTGTGTGATATTACCGAAGCAAAATGGGTTCAGAAAGAGCATCTTCTAGTCTTTCATATTTCTGCCAATCGCTTTTTGAGAGGGATGGTGAGAACGGTGGTAGGAACGCTGCTTGATGTTGGTTTAGGAAAAACAACATTGGAGGAATTTGAAGAAATTATTGAAAGTAAAGATCGAAGAAATGCAGGGCGCTCAGTTCCTGCCTGCGGACTTTATTTGTCCAAGGTAGAGTATCCGGAAGATGTGTTTTTATAAGAAATACTGTAAGCGGATAAAATATTTGAACAATTTATGCGTAATTCTAATAGTAGTCAAACGTAAAAATGAATATTAGCAATATAGTTGTATCTTTTTCAATGCTTAGCCTAGCATTATTCTCACACTGCGGGGAGACGGAAAACCGAACAGAAATCCCGTATGCCATTGTTAATGAATCTATCAACCTTAATAATTTTGATTACCAACCGCTACAATTTATTGGTGGATTTGTGAACATCAATGCTGGGGTGAGAGGCATCATCCTCTATAGAGAAAGCCAAAACGTGTATCGTGCTTTTGAAAGGAATTGTCCTTTTCAACCATTTGATGCCTGTGCTGATGTATCGGTTGACCCTTCTTCGAGCTTATTTATGGTGGATTCTTGCTGTACTTCTACGTTTGACTTCAGAGGATTCCCTACTGGCGGACCTGCCTCGCAGTCGATGCTAGAATATAATGTAACGTTAGCGGGGAATTTTTTGGAGATTAGGAATTGAGGGTTAAGGAAAACCTTTGTAAATATCTTTTCTATGAATCACTCTAGAAATAGAGATTACATTATCTTCATAAAATAGTCCTATTCTGTAATCTCCTATTCTAATTCGGTATGTTGAACTATATCCTTTAAGTTTTTTGCAGCCTGGAAATCCTTCCAATGTATTCGCTAAAGTTAATGCTTTGTGAATTTTATTCACTTTCAATTTTACAGCTGATGGTAATCCTTTTAAATCTTTGGCTACCTTTTTATCAGCTATTACATTCATTATTTAAAAAGTTTTTCTGTTTCTTCTTGGCTTAAATATTTTGCATTCTTTTTTCTGTCAAGCATAAGTTCCAAAAGCATTTCATCTTCTGCTTCTTCGATTTCACCAGGCCATAAATATTCTGCCAAAATCAAGAGGTCTTTAATAGTAAAAGTTTTCTCTCTTAACTTCTTATAGAAAGTAGGTCTTGAGTAGCCAAGTGAGTCAATGATTACACTTCTTTTATACTTTGATTTTTCAATATAGCTTGACAAACCCTCTAAAATACTTGCGCAATTTACAATAGACGTAACAGAGTTCATAGATTTGTTAAATATTTTTAATTAATTTGTATCATATTATGATACAAATATAATACAATTAACTCACAAAACCGTCTAAAAATACAAAATACTCTCCTGTTTTTTCTGAACTTCTGTCAGTTAATCTTGACTTGACATATTTTATTTACAGGGGGATATATTACTTATTTAGTCTAATATTTCAGACATTTTCTTTACATATGCATCACTTTGAGTCAGGTTATTGTGTCCATAGTTTTTTAAAAGATGCAAGTCTATCTGTGGAAAATCTTCCTTCAATTTTAACGAATGATGGTGTGGAATTACCTGATCACTATCACCATGAAAAATGATAACAGGGCATTTTGTTTGTTTTAGAAAAGCACTCGTTTTTAGTTGATATTTGATAACAAAACCTGGTATAACCTTTATTTTTTCTTTCACCAAAGACTTCAAACTATAATATGGTGAAGTCAGAATCAATTTGCGAGGGTTATTATTTGCGGCAATTTTAGTGGCAATTCCAGTTCCTATGGATGTGCCGGATATAATTATTTTATCTTCATCATAGTTTTGCTTCAAATAATCATAGGCAATTTGGGCGTCGTCAATTAGTTGTGATTCACTGATTATTTTTCCATCGCTTTTTCCATAACCCCGATAGTCTAAGTATAGCACATCATAGCCGTTTTCGATATAAAGGTTAGCGCCCTCTCCCCAACTATGAATTGCGCCACCATTTCCATGTAAAAATAAAACAACACCTTTTCTAATTTTTGCTTTGAAAAGCAGCGCATTTAGGGCTATGTTGTTGTCTACTTTTAGGTTTACTTCTTCAAATTCATTGTCGAATCTAAATGTATATTCTTTGGGTAATTTGGTCGGATAAAACAGTAATTTTTCTTGGGCAAAGAATATAATTGCACAGCATAAAACATAAAGACCAACTATAAGCAGTAATGCCATTTTAATTTTATCCGTCATCACCCCTAAATTTTCTTTGCTGCTTTTTATCCGATTGTATTTTCTTCGACTTCAGTCTTCTCTTAACGGAAGACTTACTTGGCTTGGTGGGTTTTCTTTTTTTCTTAGGTTTAAGTGTTTCTTTGAGTAATTCTAAGAAACGATTGAATACTATTTCCTTATTTTTTAGTTGACTTCTTGTCTCACTGCACTGAAGTATCAATAGCCCTTCTGACGATATTCTATTTTTAAGTTTAGCAAGGATTACTGGTTTTTGCTCCTCGGAGAGAACCATAGACTTCTCCACATCAAATAGTAAGTCAACTTTTGTCGCTACTTTATTGACATTTTGACCTCCTGCACCGCCACTTCGGCTTGTTCTATACTTTATTTCCTTATCTAAACCACTAAACATGCGGTAAAATTACAAACTTAGTTTGTAAATCAAAGAAAGAAAATTATGGTTATGATGTTGTAGGCGAAAATACCAGAGAGAACAAAGCGAGTTTACAACAACCGCTCAATAATCTGATCAACAGAAACACCATCTGCCTCTGCCTTGAAATTCCTTACAATGCGGTGGCGTAAAATAGGCTTTACTGTAGCTTGAACATCTTCAATATCAGGGGAATATTTACCGCTCAGTAGGGCATTACACTTGGCGGCTAGTATCAAATACTGAGATGCTCTTGGACCAGCTCCCCACTCTAGGTATTGGTTGCTAATGTCATCAGCACCAGCAGTGTTTGGGCGAGTTTTGTGCACCAAATTTACAGCATACTCTACTACATTATCTGCCACAGGCACTTTTCTCACTAGCTCCTGAAAGGCTAAAACCTCTTCTCCTGTTACCACTTCCTCTACTATTTTATTTACTGTTCCTGTGGTACTTTTCACAATATCTATTTCTGCCTGATAGGAAGGATAATCAAGCCAAATATTGAACATAAACCTATCCAGTTGCGCTTCTGGCAGTGGGTACGTTCCTTCTTGTTCAATAGGGTTTTGCGTAGCTAACACAAAAAATGGCTGTGACAGTTCATAATCTACACCTGCTATTGTTACCTTATATTCTTGCATCGCTTCTAACAAAGCAGCCTGCGTTTTTGGTGGTGTTCTGTTGATTTCATCTGCCAAAACAATATTGGCAAAGATTGGTCCTTTGATGAATTTAAAATTACGCTCTTTGTCTAAAGTCTCCGCACCCAAAATATCCGAAGGCATTAAATCAGGGGTAAATTGTATTCTATTAAATTTCAGGTTGATGGCAGAAGAGATGGTTTGAATCAAAAGCGTTTTTGCCAGCCCAGGCACGCCAATCAATAGCGAATGCCCTTTGCAGAATACGGACATTAAAAGCAGCTTTACTACTTCTTCTTGACCAATGATTACTTTTGAAATCTCCCTATTTAACTTTTGGTAAGCTTCCAGAAATGCTTCTGCTGCCGCTACATCTGAGTTGTATTCTGCCATTGATTGTTACTTACGTTTTATTCTTTCAAAATATCGCACTTATTATATTCATCATCTAACTCGATGAATACTTCAGTTTTTGATTCGTTAAACCACTTGCCGATTACACGATTCTGCTTTTCATTTAATTTAGCAGTGTATAGCTTTTGATAATCATCTTTCAGGTTTGCTTGGTGTGGTCTTTTATTATTTTTATAATAAAAGATCCTCACTGCTTGCTTGCCATCAGCTTGTTTGAAAACCATTGGTTTGGAAACATTACCTACTTTCATGGTATCAATTGTGAAATACACGGTAGGGTCAAGCTCTTTTACCGAAACACTATTTGATCCAGCCCCGTCAAGAAAATAGCCACCACTACCAGAGGTTCCTTTATCATCAGAGTGCTCTGAAGCTGCTGCTTCAAATGTAAGGCTATCATTTACAATCAAAGTCCTCATGCTGTCCAGCTCAGCGATTGTTCTGTCCAGGTCGCCCTGAGTGACCTCAGGAATAATAATGATATGTCTAGAATGATATAGGTTTCCTCTCCTATCTATAAGCTGTACAATGTGCCATCCAAAAGAACTTTCAAAAGGTTTAGAGATGTCTCCTTTTTTCAGGCTCAAAGCAGCTGCTTCAAATTTAGGATCCATCACACCTCTCGGTTGGAAACCTAAGTCACCACCTGTATTTTTTGCAATAGGTTCTTGTGAATATTTCTTTGCCAAGTCACCAAAATCTTCTCCAGCTGTTATTCTAGCCTTCAAATCATACAGTTGTTTTTTTGCTTTTTCCTTTTCTGTCTTGCTTATGGTCGGTTTTTTCACCAATTGACCAACGGTTACTTCTTTCGAGAAAAATGGTAAACTATCTGCAGGAATACCCTTGAAAAATGATTTCACCTCCGCTGGTGTTACCGTAACCCCCTCAGTAATCGTTTGTTGCATTTTTTGAATAATTAACTGCTCCTTTTCTCTTTCTTTTAGTTCTTCTTTGAACTGCTCAAGCGTTTTGCCATAATACTCCTCCAATTTTTTTTCTGACCCTACTTGAGAAATAAAATATTGAAGTTTTCTGTCCAATACATTGGCTACCTCCTCATTTGATACGACGACTGAATCAATGTCTGCCTTTGCTACCAATAATTTATTTGTAATTAGGCTTTCCAGAATTTTGCATTTTAAATCTGGGGTAGGTGATTGTCCATTTGATAAATAATCATAATAGGCGGTCTCCAAATCAGATTTTAGGATAATATAGTTATCCACCTTAGCAATTATTTTGTCGATGACCTGATCCTCTGTCTGTGCTATACTTTGTGTCGCAGTCATTAGCAACACGAAAAATGCTACGCCAATTGCTTTAATATATTTCAATTTCATTGTTTTCACTTGCTTTGTCATAAATATCTTTCTCCAGCTTTTTTACCAATTTTACCTTACGGCGGTGCAAAATTACATTTCTAACTTGGTCTTTCACAAAATCTAAAGGAGAAATTTGATCAGAGATTTTATAGTCTTTCAGGGATAAAAAATAAATTATATTTTTTTCCGTTGCCTCATACGACTTTCTGTTTTTCAAAAACTGCACTTTATTAGGGATTCTCTCTAACGGAGAGTTGATAACCATCTCGTCAAAATTAATCCATTTATCGTCGGCAAGTGAATAATTAAGGGCATTTTCTACACAGTAGCTTTCCAAAGCCGCCCTGTCTTCTTCTTTTTTTGAACGAAAGAGTTTTCGAAATGTGCCTATTTTTGGGGAGTCCCGTGGTAGTTTTACAAAAAGCCCTTTGATGATATTTTGCTTTAGCTGATAGTTGTCTTTACTTTCTTCGTAAAAAGTTTTTATCTCGGCATCAGCAATTGCGGTATCGAGGTGTTGATTTACATAATTCTCTTGGAATTCATGCGACATCAGCGCATACCTATAATCCAATATTTTTCGTTCAATTTCTGCTTCATCAAAATCTATGGCTTTGTTTGCTTCAGCGATAATGAGTTGTTTTTGAAACCAGCTTTTAATGTATTGTTGTACTCTTCTCAAACTATCCTGTGGAGACATTTCTTTGGAAACAACGCCGTCTAAGTCGCTTGGATACAGGTAGTTATCATTTGCCCTTGCAATTGCTTGCTCATCAATATTCTTAGAGGGATCCTCGCTTTTCATCTTTAGCCAGTCACAGCTACTCAATGCAACCAAGCAAAAAAGGGCTAAAAAGATACTATTTTTTAAGTCTTGTAATAACCTTTTCAAATTGTTTATTATTTATTTTTACAGGATATTTAACCTTTAAATCTTTTACTAATTCTTTTTCTAGTTGGTCTTGATAATCCGAAATTACCAACCCTTTAATCTCGTCTAGCCCTTTATAATCAGCAGGCAGGATGTCCTTTATCTTTACCCAAAAGTGCCGTCCATTTTTTTCTACAATAGTTGAAATTCCTTTCTTCCACTCCAGCTCTTTTAGAATATCATTGTCATTTTTTTCAAATTTACCACTTTCTATTTGCAATGCCAACGGGTTTTCTTTATTGAAAATTCTTTGAATATTGTCCTTACTATTGCTTAAAAAATAAACTTCCGCCCCATCTTTATCTGCTAATTCTTTTAGTATTCTCCCTTCACCAAACCCTTTATTCTTTGCAACATCAATAATGCTATTTACCAATGTTTCGTTGCCTGAACTATAGACCACTAATAATTTAGAATTCTCATCGCTTTTAAGCCGAGTCATCTTTGCTTCAAGTTTTTCTTTTTCAGTCACTGAGAAATCTGTAATTTGCATGGAGCTCACAATAAAGGACTCTCTTTTATTCAAATTTTGGAGTTTTTGTATTACTTCTGTGTTTAGGCCATCAAATATTGTGGCATCTGCTCTTTCCTGCCACTTATAGTTCTCTTTATTGGCAGCAAAAAACTGTTGTAGTCCAACAGTATCTTTAGAGGCTAAAGACCACACTTTTTGATCCATTAATTCAAATAGCAGCATGCCCTCCTTATACTCCTTATATAGCATTCTGTACTCTTTGTGTTTTTCCGTCAAGTGATCATTTTCATAGTCTAGCAAGCTTTGCTTTTCATAATCATCGTAGTAAGATTGCATCAGGGCTTCGGGAGTGTTTTTCGCCCTCGGTCGTTGTTTGTCAACTATGTACTGGTGAAAATCCTTTGCTGTGAAGCTTACGTCATTTATTCTAAAAAGCTCACCGATTTTTAACGCTTTATCATATGACCATTTTCCTTCTAGCAAAGTACTATCAGCCAACTGTAATGATTTGTTTAAATTCTCCTGATTTTTTACAAAATGATTTTCAGATTTTAATCTTTTTAAGGTGGTTTTAATCCCTTGTTGTGCCCTGCCATCTCGTTTGATTTTTTCCTCTAAGCCTTTCTTCATTTTTTCGAAAGACTCAATTCCTTTTTTATCAATGAGCTTTATGATATGCCAGCCATAAGGTGTTTTGACCGGCTTAGTGAAGTCATTAGAGTTTTTCAAGGCAAAGGCAGGCTTTTCAAAGTCCGGGTGAATTCTACCTGTGCCTAGCCATGGCAACTCACCTCCTTTTTTGCTAGTGCCAACATCTTCCGAAAATTGTGAACATAATTTGCCCCAATCCTCTCCTGCCAATAGGTTTTTATATATCTCATCGATCTTATTTTTTGCATTTTCCAAGTTTTCTTGAGGCATTCCCTCAGTGGCACGTAACATAATGTGTGCTAATTTTATTTGTCCTCTTGAGGCTCTCTTATCATGTACTTGCAAAATGTGATACCCAAATTGTGTTCTTACAGGCATTGAAACCGCCCCTTTAGCCGTGGTGTATGCCGCATTTTCGAAGGGAAAAACCATTTGCATTGCTGAAAAATACCCCAAATTTCCTCCGTTAGATTTTGCGGAAGGGTCTTGAGAATGTTCTTTGGCTAATGTTCCAAATGACTCGCCGTTCAATACCTTGTTTCTAAGTTCAATGATTTTATTATACACTTTAATAGTATCTTCAGCGGCAGCACTTTGGTCTAGTTTTAATAAAATATGTGAAGCATTAACCTCTGATTTCATCCGCTCATAAGCTTCTTTTACCAACTGATTGGTCACTTTACTCTCCATCAGATAGGGCTTTGCCAGTTGCTTTCTATATCCTTCAAGCTCTGTTTTGAAATTCTCTTTTTTGTCTAACCCAAGGCTTTTTGCCTCTTGCACTTTTAGTTTAAAGTTAACATATAAATCCAGGTATTCTCTGATGTCCTTTTCATCAACTACACTGTCTTTTTTCAGGTTATTTTTTGAATAGACATATTCAAATTCTTCAGAAGAAATAGACTTGTCTCCAATCGCAAACAAAGCCGTGCTTTTCGTGTTTGTAGGTTTGGTAGTATTACAAGCACTTACTAAAACTAGCAATAGCATTATTGCTCCAAATTTTTTCATGTTATAGGTCATCTAAATAGGCTACAATTTTAATGAATTTTTCTAATAGAACATATTTTGAAGCTAGTTATTGTATGCGCCCTATTTGGGGTGTGATTCTATTTTTTTATAGAGCTGACATACATTCTTACCTGCGCGGGAGGTAAATTCTATTTTATCCATAATTTTCTTGACCAAGAGCAAGCCAATTCCTCCTTTTTTCTTTGCGCGTACGACCTCACTGAGGCTAGGTTCTTTGTAGTCTTTGAGATCAAATTCAATTCCCTTGTCACATATCTCAAACCTAACGCCTTTGTTATTTTTATCAAAATTCATAGATAACTCAAGAGAATGGAGTGTATTGCATTGGTTTGAGTGAATCATCAAGTTAGCACATACCTCATCCACTGCTAACACAATCATATTTATTTCAAATTCATCAACTTGATGCTTTTTTAGCGTTGCGCCCACGAATTCCCTTATCGACCTCAATTTTTTCTTACTGCAAGAAGATGTGAATGTATAACTCATGATGCTTTGTTTGATTCTATCTGTGCTTTTGCTTCCGCTAGGTCTTTAGCAATTTCCAATAATTGATTTAGTCCTAATATTTCAAAAACACCCATTACATTTTTATTCAAACCAAACATGACCATTTGGATATTCTGAGATTTGAAGTCTTCAATATATGACATGAAAACACCCAGTCCTGCGGAAGATATATACATCAATTTATTACAATCGATCAATAATTTCTTGTGTCCTGCATCCGTAGCTTGACTAATCGCATCATCGAGGTGAATGGATGAGCTAGCGTCTATTTCCCCATCCAAAACGATGACTAGCATTCCATCTTCAATATTATTTGTGATATTTATCATTTTTTAAATTTTAAAATTACCGCAGTATAATCGTCGTTATGTGACTCTTTTCCTACAAAATCAGTTAGCGTAGTTAATAGGTTATTTTTAATTTCATTTGACCCTAGCGCTGCATTTTTTTCTAAAAACGTGCTCAGTCTTTTGTATCCAAACTCATCATTTTTTTTATTTCTAGCCTCCGTTATACCATCTGTATAGAGCATTAAAATATCATTTTTTTTATACTTTAACTCACAGACTTCAACGTAGTTTTCATAAGTATCGTTTCGTAATACGCCTATTCCCAACCCTTTATTTTGAATGTATTTTGACTTGTTTTTTAACTTTTCATAGAATAGTGTTGGGCAATGTCCTGCCCTAGCAAAGGAAATTTTTTTCTGATTGGTGTCTATTACAAAATAGGAGAGGGTAATGAATGAGGTTTTCTCCAAACACTTGCTTAAGGCATTATTTGCTTTTACTAAAAAATCTTTGGGCGATAGATCTAGTTGTACAAGCGCATAAAAAACGCCACGCATCTGCGACATGTTAAAAGCGGCGCTTGTTCCCTTGCCTGATACGTCACCTATAATAACCACAAATTTCTCTTCGTTGACTTTAAAAGTATCGTAATAATCGCCACCTACTTCATCCGCCGATTCTGAGAAACCACTAATTTCATATTGGTCATTATGTTGAAGTTTATTTGGGAGAAGACTTTTTTGAACCTTTTGTGCAATCTTTAGCTCTTCTTTGTATCGTTCAGTTTTTAGCGCTTCGCTTAGCAGGTTCATGTTTTCAATGGAGGTACATGCTTGATTGGCAAACGACCTGATAATGTCAATACTTTCCTTGTTGAACCCTTGCTTTACATCTTTCAGCAATGCCATGATGCCGATTTGCTTGTTTTGAATAATTAATGGAATGAGCAATGTCGATTTATATTTTTCATCTTGGATGTTGGCACTGAACTTTGCGGTATTACCCAAACTATAAATTTCACTTTCCAGCAGATTTTTTATTTTACTATCTCCTATGCTTTCCTTGATCCTTATGACATCAGCATTTGTTATATTTTCTGTTTTTATAACGGGGGAAGCCTGTCCATTTTCTTTAATTTCTATCCATCCTGCCTCTGCCAAAATTGCACTTGAGGAACTATCCAGCAAGACTTCAAAGATGTGTTCTTTACTTTCACTAGGTTGGATTGTTTGTGTCAACCTTTGAAAATTAGCCACATCACCAAATTTTTGTTCAAATACGGAGGAGGTAGGCAGGTTAAACAGCAAAACCAATACTGAGAACACACTGTAAATAAGTATAAACCCAAAAAGGGCAAGCACGAAAATATTGTTGATTAAATTGGTAATGATGAAACTTCCGTACTCATTAGAGTAGGTACTGAGGTTTATAAAAAAGTAGGAGAGGTATAGCAGGATTAAAACAATCAGCAAAATACTTTTTAGCTTTTGCTTAAAATTGAGATAGGCAATCCACTTTAAGTTAACTGCCAATACAACTCCCATTAACAAAATGATGACTAAAACTCCTCCAAATAAGTAGCCATTAAAAATACTTCCGTTGAAAAAATTGAACACGAGACTTAGCAATAAGCTGTATTCAAAAACACGCCAGAAAAGTACTAAGTTTTTAGATTTCTGATAAAGTATGAGCCTTTTCCAAACGATGAAAGTAGACACCACAAATGCTGTAATCAACCCAAGATTGATGTGATACGAAAAGCTGATGAGGTATGGATTCTCAGTAAGTTGATTTCCTTCTATCAAAAAATAGAAAAAACGGATGGCAAAAGAGACAATGGTTGCCAATAGGCCTGTTACGAATACCCGCCATAATAAATCAATGAAATTAATATGCTCGGCGTTGCCAATCCTTGTTTTATAGTAGAAAAATTGTGAGAGCAAAAATACGGTCAGGAATAACGCAGAGATTTCTGACAATAGTATATCGCCAAGATTATTAGTACTAAAAAGTATAATCAAATCAACTACCAAAAGCCCTACCCAGCTCAGAATGCTGAAAGCAAGGCTTAACCTGATTATATTTTTGTTTGACAACACCTATTGCTAAGAATTTTGCCTGTGAATTTACAAAACAAATGGTATTCTTATACTACTTACGACTATAATTAGGTGCTTCTCTTGTGATACTGATATCGTGCGGATGGCTTTCCCTAGCACCGGCAGCAGTGATTTTTACAAATTTTGCTTTCTTCAAAGCTTCCGTATCTCCCGCACCACAGTAGCCCATGCCTGCTTTTAATCCTCCAACCAGTTGATATAAAACTTCAGAAACTAGACCTTTGTAAGGTACTTTTCCAACGATTCCTTCTGGCACTAACTTTTTGGTGTCTTCTTCTGCATCTTGAAAATATCGGTCTTTTGAGCCGCTTTCCATAGCTTCTAGCGAACCCATGCCCCGGTAAGATTTGAATTTTCTACCTTCATATATTATCATTTTTCCAGGTGCTTCCTCCGTGCCAGCCAATAATGAACCAACCATGATGCTATCAGCTCCCGCTGCTATGGCTTTCACAATATCACCAGAAAAGCGAATGCCACCGTCAGCAATGAGTGTAACATCTGTTCCCTTCAATGCCTGTGTCACATCAAATACCGCCGAAAGTTGCGGAACTCCTACACCAGCAATAATTCTGGTCGTACAAATACTTCCTGGTCCTACGCCTACTTTTACGGCATCAGCACCTGCGGCTACCAATGCTTTAGCAGCCTCGCCAGTAGCAATATTTCCTACGATGACATCTAGGTTGGGGTATTTTTCTTTGACAATTTTACAAGTATCAATTACGCCTTTGGAATGTCCGTGGGCAGTATCTATGCTGACGATGTCAACGCCTGCGGCTACTAGTTTTTCTATTCGCTCTATGATATCAGTCGTAACACCTATTGCTGCGCCAACCCTGAGCCTCCCAAATTCATCTTTACAAGCATTTGGGCAGTCTTTATTTTTTAAAATGTCTCTGTATGTAATGAGCCCTTTGAGCGCTCCTTTGCTATCGACAATGGGGAGCTTTTCAATTTTATATTTTTGAAGGACTTGTTCAGCTTTCAGCAAGTCAATTTCCTCCCCAGCAGTAATTAAATTTTCGGTGGTCATTATTTCACGAATTGGCTGAGAGAGTTTTTTCAGAAAACGGATATCTCTATTGGTAATAATTCCTACTAGTTTATTCGAATCATCAGTAACAGGAATTCCCCCAATTTTGTATTCCCTCATAATTTGCAAAGCATCTTTCAAGGTTGCATCTGCTTTTAGGGTAATAGGGTCTAAAATCATGCCGCTTTGCGAGCGCTTAACCTTTCTTATTTGTGCTGCTTGCTGGTCGATAGACATGTTTTTATGAATAAAGCCTAGTCCTCCTTCCATCGCCATGGCAATTGCCAAGTCTGATTCGGTAACGGTATCCATAGCAGCAGAGACTAGTGGAATGTTTAGTGTAATATTTTTAGTGAGTTGCGTTTGAGTGCTTGTATCTCTAGGCAAAACCTCAGAGTAGGCAGGCAACAATAATACATCATCATAGGTGAGTGCCTCGAAGAGAAGCTTGGAAAAGTCTGTATTCATAGCAAATAATATTAGTTATGTTATTTGCCACACAAAAATAGGTAGATTATATTGTTATAAAAATTTTTGTGAAAGTATTTTTATACAATGGTCTGTGGGACACAGACCATGGAGGTTTATATAAAAAAAAGAGGCGTTTTTCAACGCCTCTTTTTTTTATTTATAGATATGCAATGCTATTCTAATAATCCCAAAGATTATGCTCGTACTCCATCATTTTATGCTCCAATTGTTGAGATGCTATCAGACCAGCTTTTGGTCCTTTGTTATAGATATCAATAATTTCAGCATTTTCTGGATTTGCAATTTTAGTAAGTCTTCCGTCAAATAGTCGCAATGCAAAAGCATCGGCAAGATTTCTATTCTCAGCACTATTTTGTGGATTAAACCAAATTGCTTCTTCGGGCATACTTCTAAATAAACCAACCAAGTCGATGTATTTAAAAGAAGCTACATTTCTTCGTAGTCCTGTTGTAGAAGCAAATGTTTCTGCAGGAATTACCAAAGAGATTGCCTGAATGTCATAATACATTCTTGATCTTCTTTTATCAAAAATCACATCTTCCATTATTTCTAGTATAGAAATGTCACTTGGAAAGAAGAAGTCTGCGCTGGCAGTTGAAGCACCTGAATCAGTACTTCCGCTATCATCACTTGCGGCATCATCGCCCCAGCCGTCTCCAGCATCATCGCCCCAGCCATCGTCACCAGTATCTTCATCCCCGAAACCTAAAGCTTTTTCTTCTTCTGTCAAACCACCACCTAAATCTGGCATCTTGATATTCTCCAAGAATTCTTCTTTAGACATTCTAGTTTTAACAGAATCATTTTTGTAAGGATGAAGGATTCCAGCTTTTACGGCATCAATAATAATTTTGGTTATTTCATTATTGAAAGCGAAAAACGGTCTATTCTTCTTCTCTTTCAAGTCCATTCTCCTCCATACCCTTTTCTTGTACATGATATCATGGTTCAGAATTGGATATACCGAATTCGGATTGACTGTAATGTCTCGCTCTTGAGCGTAGGAAGTACCTACGGTCAAAAACGCTAACATCATTATTGCATATCTTAAATTTTTCATAATCACCTTTATTGTTATAATATTAATTTAAAGGAATGGTAATATACTTGTTGTTTACCGTAGCAGGTAAGCTGTTTCCTTTGAAGTTTCTTCTTCTTACTTGTTTCACTTCAATGGATAACCTATCGCCTGGTTTCGCATTCCTCATTAAGTTTCCAATATTTACATCTTGTCCTGTTGCATTAATTGCTTGCCCAACTGGTCTTGGCCCTCTAGCCAATTGAATTGTCCATTTAGTTACTCTATATCGAGCATCTTTTGGCATTTGTGCTGCAAATCCTGCTTCAGCTTTTGCTTTAATTGAAAGGCTTCTTAAACTAGAGATTTTCTCTCCTTGTTTTTCATTAATTGCTCTTCCTCTGCTTGCAATTACTGTAGTAGGTTTTGGAACTGGCCTTACTTTGAATTTTTCAGTACCGATTCTTTGTCCACTACTGTTAACAGTAATACTTACCGTTTTAGCATTAGGAATAATTGTAACCTTTCCTTTTTGTCCAACAACCTTAGTACCACCAGTTACAGAGAATGAAGGATTATAAGCAGTACCCAATGCAGGCACGTCTATTTGCAATTCATTTCCACAACCTAAGTACAATTGCTGAATCGCATCAGATCGTATTTGTATAACGGGCTTAGCCACAAAATATTCTATTTTCTGAGTATATGTAGTATCTCCGCCACCTGGTCTAGGTATTGTAATTTCAGCTTCGAAAGATTTCTTAGCCAAACCATCCTTGTCATATTTTCCTGCAGAAGCAGTAAATTCAACAAGCCCCATTCCACTTTCTACTTTCAAATCTTTTCCGTTCATCTTCATAGTGGGTGTCACTGCTGAAGAAGAAGCTGCAATAAACATTTCAGCTCTATACTTAGCACCAGCGGCTACTACTTTAGATTCAGGTCTTACCATTGCTACAATTCTATCGAATTTCAAATCAGCAGCTCCTACCGCAGTAGCTAATTCATTCAAAGCGACAGCTTCGTTTGCAACCACTTGCGTTTGGAATTGACTTACTACAGTCAATGCAGCCGATAAAGGTGTATGTTCAAAGGTCACTTCAGAAAAATTCTTACTTTTCTGATTTGGATTATCTTTGTACATAGGATCTTCACTTGGCTCCAATGCTAATTTCGAAAATTTTGAACTTTTAGTGTTCTTCGAAAGAAAATCGATATAAGCATTTAGCTCAGTTTTCAATTTCCCCCCATTCTTATCTCTAAGCATGAAATTTGATACACTTACTTCATCATCAATCTTTAATGGCGTTTTGCCATCTTCTTTCAAGCCTCCCGACATGTCAAGCATACCTTTTTTATAGCTTTCAAGTGAAGTTAATACTTCAGTGGTTTTCTTTCTGATTAGCTGTGCTTTTTTTAATACCGACACATCAGCACCTCTATTTCCACTTTCACTTACTTGTGTTTGAATACCTGCTAAAGTTGCAGCATTCTTTACTTTCGACTTTGCTACTGTTTCTTCAAGTGTTGTATTAATTACAAGGAACTTTTCGAGTACAGTCTTGCTTACATTTAGTGCAAGCAGCGCAGTAAGCACTAGGTACATCATACCTATCATCTTCTGCCTTGGGGTTTCTTTTCCTCCTGCCATAATATTATATATTTATCAGTTAAAAAATTTACCCTTATCCTTTCATTGCAGCTAACATGTTGCCATAAACGTTGTTTAATGACGTGATGTTAGATGTTAAACCAGACATTTGTGTCTTGAATTTTTCTGTTTCAGCGCTTGCTTCAGTCATACTGTCCATTGCAGTAGATACGTTTGAATAGAATTTATTCATCGCTTTCAAGTGACTGTTAGCATCCTGAAGTTCCATTTCATATACTGCGTTCAATGCTCCTAAGTTTTTAGTAACACTTTTCACTTGTGTATGATACTCGCTTGCATCTTTAGTAGCATCTGCCATTGCTGTTACAGCACTTGCAGTAGCTTCGTATGATTTGTTCATTGTCTTAATAGACGCAGAAGCTGCTTTTACATTATTTGCATAGTCGCTAGTTGCTACTGCTGCATCACTAAGGTTGGCCATGTTTGCCGCTGAATTGGCCATGTTTTTCATGCCTTTTCCTAAGCTTTCAACCAATTCTGGTCCAATTTTAGCACTTTCTAACATGTGATCAAGCTTCTTAGAGATTGAACCATCGTTAGCACCAGAACCTGCCATGATTCTAGATGGAGCGCCATCATAATCATCTGCTAATTCAGGGTATACTTTTGCCCAGTCTGGCTCAGCATGCATTGGTTCGAAGGCACTAAATATGAAGATTATTGCTTCTGTACCAAGACCTACTATCAACATTTCATTTGCGCCTTCCCAGTGCATTATCTTAAATAACGCTCCTACGATTACGACTGCTGCACCAATACCATATATTTTTGGCATGATGGTTTTGTAAAATAATTCCGAAAATCCACCTTTTGTTTTACTCATTGTTTTATACTTTAGGTTAAAAAAATTAAAAAATTGTTATATTAAATTATTGTTTAAAATTCGCTATTAAAATTCGTTTCCAGCTGATCTGCCTAGATAAGTCATGGCGCATCTGAATCCGATATATGCTCTTGTCGAGTCTTGGTGTTCATATGTTCTAGTACCTGTTTCCAAGTAATAGGCAATGTCTTTCCATGAACCGCCTCTGATTACTTTCAAAGGCTCATCGGCATCAAAGTAAGTAGGGTTCAAATCCCACACCAATGGATAAGAAGCTGGATTAAAAGCATCCTCACACCATTCTGAAACATTTCCAGACATGTCATATAGTCCAAAATCATTTGAGAAATACTGTCCAACAGGTGCTGTATAATCAAAACCATCATCATGGTAGTTACCTCTTCCTGGTTTGAAGTTAGCAAGCATACATCCTTTGGCATTCCTTATATAAGGGTTACCCCATGGATATTTTGCATTTGATCTTCCGCCTTTGGCAGCATATTCCCACTCTGCCTCTGTTGGCAGTCTGAAATTTGGCATTGACCATAGACCATTGCTTGTTCTGTAATCGTTTAAATGTTGTGTTCTCCATAAAGAGAAGTATTTTGCTGCTTTCCAATCTACACCTACTACAGGGTAGTTATCAAAAGCAGGGTGCCAGTAATAATAGGCAGCTATAGGATCACCAAAGTGATGTGTAAAATCTTTAATCCAAACTGTAGTATCTGGGTATAATTCTGTCATTACAAAGTCTTCGCCTAATACTGACATAGAATCTTCTATGACTGCATCCATAAATTGACGATACTCATTATTAGTAATTTCTGAATCATCCATGTAGAAACCACCAATTGTGATTTGCTTATTGAAATTGATTTGTGTAGCAGCGATATCTTCATCAGCTTGTCCCATGTGAAACGTTCCGCCAGGGATTGAAACCATACCGAAAGGCACTGTCATTACCCACTTGCCACGGTCGCCTTGCACGCCGACTAACTCGCCTTGGTCATTGCCACCTCGACTACCACCACCCAATAGACCACAGCTTTGTAAAGCTATTGGGCCAACTACAATAATATAATAGAAAATCTTCTTGATTATACTTTTATTCATAACACCTATTATTTAAAAAATACTTTATCCTTTTATTTTAGTTTTGTAAAGGAATTCAAAATTAGCACTTCGAAATTTGCTTTCACAATGATAAATTTCGAATTCTTTACGTTGTAATATTTATATACTTTTTTAACGAAAACACTAACACACACTTATAGATTACGTTAAAACAGTATATTTTATTTTTCTACTTTACTTTTTTTTTCAGTTTAATGTCTAAATCTTGGCGTCCTTATTATTTTTTTACTTCCTGTCGCCACAGCAGGTAGTTCAAAACTCAACATTATTTCATGCGAAGTTGGTTGTTTAGCATCTTTACCAGCAATTATGTAATCAAATGCATAACCCAGTTTAAATGACTTTTCTTTACCAAAGGCATAGCCTGCCATCAATATTGCAGCATCACCTTGTCTGAAAGAAACACCTCCCCAAAACTGATCATCATAAGTTGCTATTACGCCGATGTCAAAAGAGACGGTATTCAAATCTGACTTTACTATTAACGATGGAGAGAGCACAAAATTGTTATTAAAATCATAATCATACCCACCAGTCAAAGTGATATGGTTTTCTAGCGGGTTTCTCAATTTGCTCAACCCAAAATCAAATTCACTTCTTAAAATATGGTTAGCGCTTAATCCTATGTAATAAGTTTCTGTTATATAGTATACCCCTACTGCCATGTCTGGCCTTACCTGAGATTCTTTCCCTACTCTATCACCCAATGCATCATCATTAGGATCAACAAGTCTATATTTAGCAAAATCGATAGATTGAGAGAAAATACCTGCCTTTATACCAAAACTTAATTTGGCATTTTTTAGTGCCAAATGGTAGGCATAGGACATTTGTATCTCGATATTGTTTTGTGGACCTGCTTCATCCCTAACAGCATAAAAACCGGCGCCACTTCTTAACCTTAGTATCGGCGTGTTTAAGCTAAACACCTGTGTTGTTGGCGCTCCGCCATCCCCATCGAAAGTACTGCTGTATCCCAACCATTGACTTCTATGAAAAAGTTTGATTTTGGTTACACCTTCAATTCCTGCGTAGGCTGGATTAAAATACAATGTATTAAACATGTACTGGCTAAACTGTGCGTCTTGCTGTGCAGACACAAAAGTTACGCTGCTAATAATCAGTAGTAGTGATAATGTTAATTTCCTTTTCATCTGTTTATAATTGATTTTCAATGGTCATTCGGAATCTTACTAATTTATTCCATAAACTATTGACCCATTGGTACTTATAATATCATTATCAGGCACAAACTTATGATTTTTACATAAGTTTTATACACTCTGACAACAATAATAAACTAAAGGTAACATATTTTTTAGTTACCCAGCTAAATGACTTAACAGGTTGTACGTTAGAAAAGTGCTATTGTTTTCAAAATTTTGAAAGGAAATTCAACTATTTGCCATTTACTTTTTTGATATATAGCTCCAGCGCACCTGTCATAGAGGGCGCATTAGGCAGTGGGGCTTGTATGTCTAGCGCCAATCCTGCATCGGTCACGGCTTTGGCTGTAGTCGGGCCAAAAGTGGCTATTCTAGTGCTATTTTGGGTAAAATCAGGAAAATTGACCAACAGAGAATTGATGCCAGATGGACTATAAAAAGCAATGATGTCGTAGTTGACATCAGCAAGATCAGACAAATCGCTTGCTACTGTTTTATAAATTATAGCTTCGGTGTAATTATATTCGTTGTTTTGAAGAAAATTTGGGATGTCATTTTTCCGTATATTAGAACATGGGAATATATATTTCTCTTTCGGGTGTTTCTTTAGCACCTCTATCAAGTCCATTGCTGTTCTGACCCCGGTGAATATTTTTCGTTTTCTTATAACAATGTATTTTTGGAGATAATTAGCCGTTTGCTCAGAAATACAATAATATTTCATGTCGCTTGGCATTTCTGTTTTGCTTTCTTGACAAAGCCTAAAGTAATGATCTACAGCGTTTCTACTTGTAAAAATCACTGCCGTATGGTCAAGGAATGTTATTTTTTGTTTTCTAAACTCTTTGTAGCTAATCGGATCAACTTCAATAAATGGCCTGAAGTCAATTTTCAACTTATATCTTTCTGCCAACGCATAGTAAGGCGACTTGTCACTACTAGGTTTGGGCTGTGAAACTAAAATGCTTTTTACTGTTTTTAATCGTGCTTCTGCATTCTTCGCCATATCTTCACCAATTTTTATTATCCCCCAAAATCATCAATTCCATATAAAAATTTTAAACCCCATCAAGAGCGGAAAAATTTCTGTGGCGCAAAGGTATAGAAATAAATATAGATTTTTAAACGTTACCATCCTTAAAAACTTTAAATAAAGAAAAATGACTCTGAAGATAGAGAGTCCTCCTACCAAATACAGCACCCAATTATAATGCCCTACTACAGGGTTATAGGCGGAAAATATGATGGTAAGTACGGAAATCAATGCTAGAGAATATATAAATATTGATAACCTTAGGAATTCGAAAAAATGAATCTTTTCGATTTCTGTAAAACGCATCAGCTTGCTGACCGCTTGTATCAAGAGGAATTTAAGTAGAAGAAAGAAAAAAATAATTATTGATAGCTTAAGCCAATCATATAATGCCAATGTTAACCCGTCATATTTCAAAGTTATGAGGTTGCCCAGCACTTTATTTTGCGTCTTAAAAATCACCACTAATACAAACGCTATAAAAGTGCTATGCAAAAACAGAATGGCTAATATAAATCTATCAAATAGACTGAGCTTTATATTGTCATCTTGACGCAGCTTAAAGGAGAATGTTTTGTTAAGTGCGTAATACTCCTTGAATGATTTCGGATTTGTGTTATAGGCGATTCCCAATAGACTTGCAAAAAGCAGAAAAGCAATGATATAAAAATTTTTAATGTCATTAGTTTCTCTTTGAATTAGGACATTTTCAGTATTTCCTACAGATGTTTGACGTTTTTTTTGGTGGGATACTAAGTAGGTCTCGAATTCTTCAAGCCTCAGAGATTCATTATAGACAGAAATATATAGGTCCTCCTTATCGTATACCTTAAAAAGGCTGTCAATATTTAGTTTAAAGCATTTTTTTGTATCATAAAATGCTATAATTTTTTCTTCAATAAAGAATGATGTGCCGGCCTGTACACAGCAATGCAATTGCCCCTTTTTTGATTCATTTTTTTTGATAAAAAAGGCAAAACTATTGGTTGATTGTCCAGTATTCTCTATAAAAGGGACATAAATATTATGTTTTTGATTGTAAACGAGCCATTCATTTTTGAGGTTTTTCTTAATGCTTTCGTCAGAAGGAGCTGAAGATGGGTACGCATGATTAACAAATAGTATAACTATTATAAAACTTAACAAAAAGATTTTTTGAATGAATTTAGGCATTGATCACATCTTCTTTTTCCTCTTTTACGAGGTAACCTAGCAATAGGCTAATAAATACAGCAAAAATCAAAGTAATTAATAACAACTGAAAATTCCCTAAAGATGAAAATATAAACATAAAACCTATCACTAATAGATTTGTTGAGACCATAATAGCAAGTACCGTCAGCTGAGATAGTCTTAATGCGAGCAATTTATGGTGCAAATGATTTCTATCAGGGTGGAAAGGCCATTTTCCATTAAAAACTCTAATGCTAAATACGCGCAGTGTATCAAAAATTGGTAAAATTAGAATTCCAACTGCTAAGGCAGGTGCTGAGTCTACAATTTTCATTTCAACAAATTCTATTGCCAATACCGAAAGAATAAAACCACTAACAAGCGATCCTGTATCCCCCATAAATATTCTAGCCTTATGGATGTTAAATTTTAAGAAACCCAATGACCCACCGGCAAGTGCAAAAGCAGCATAGGAATAAACATTGTTATAATAATAGAAGTAACTGCCAAATACCAAAGAAACAACAAGGATAACCGTACCTGCGAGACCATCCATTCCATCAAGCAGATTAATAGCATTAGTGATGCCAATGATTACAAGAAAAGTAAAGACAAAACTAATTTCGGGCTCTAGTTCATAGATACCTAAAATACCCTGAAAGCTAGTGATTTTCACTTTGCCAATAACCATAACGATGCCACCTGCCAGAATTTGAACAAAGAATTTTTTTAATGCCGATACAGAAACCAAATCATCTTTTACGCCTAAAAAGAAAATGATTAGACATCCAGCGAGTAGTTGTTGCACGCCTTGAGAGAGCGTTCCAAAAATAGTGAGTGCAGACATAAAACCTGCAAAAATTGCCAATCCGCCTAATCTAGGCGTTAATGATCTGTGAATGGTTCTATGGTTTGGTCTGTCCAGCAGGCTTTTGGTATGTGCCACAGAGATGATAGAAGGCACTGCAAAAAGGGCTACTAAAAATGCCCACAAAAAAGTCAATATGATATCAAGCATCAGGTTTATATACGCTAAAATTCCTGCAATTTAGTTAGAAATATTGTGTCTTTTAATTTTTAATTGATAAACGTTAGCTTGGTTTAATTATTATCAAGTGACATTTCAATCCTAATAGGCCGTTGAAATTAATGGAGAGATCCTAAAAAGAAGCGGATAAAAATAAATTGATGTCTCAAAAACAGTAATTTTGCGTTGTTCGACAATCTCTGGGTAATTGAATGATGGTTGTTGTCGAAAAGAAAGTTTATTCAGCATGATAATAAAAGCATGCGTGACTTGACACTAGGGCAAAAAATTAATAATTCTTTGGCAGGTATTTACATCCATATTCCTTTTTGCAAACAGGCATGTTATTATTGTGATTTTCACTTTAGTACAAATAAAAGCTATATGGACAAAATGGTAACCGCAATTTGTCAAGAAATAGCAATGCAAAAGGACTATTTAGGCGGTGAATTATTAGAAACAATCTATTTTGGCGGAGGAACCCCTTCGATATTAGAAAGCCGCCATTTAGAAAAAATTCTGGAAGCCATTCAAAAAAACTTTTCAATTGACCCAAAACGGGAAGTTACACTTGAAGCCAATCCAGATGATATAACAAAAGGTAAGCTGAAATTTTATAGAGAAGTAGGAATTAACAGATTCAGTATTGGTATCCAATCGTTTAATAGCGGTTTTTTAAAGTATATAAATAGAGCCCATACGGCAGATGAGGCTATAAACTCCTTGAGGCTAGTTAAAGAAATGGGGTTTGAGAATGTTAGTATTGACCTTATTTATGGAATGCCAAGTGATGACCATAAGATTTGGCAGAGGGATTTGGAAATGGCAATGTCATTAAAATTACCCCATATCTCATCTTACTGCCTTACCATAGAAAAATCAACCGTTTTCGGCAACTGGTTGGACGCGGGGAAAATCAAGCAAGTATCTGATGAATTTGCTGCCATACAGTTTGAAATGCTTCTGGAGACATTAGATAAGAATGGTTATGAGCAATACGAGATTTCTAATTTTGCCTTACCAGGATATATTTCGAAGCATAATAGTAACTATTGGCGACATAAAAAATATTTAGGTGTTGGACCAGGAGCACATTCATTTAATCTAGAAAACAGGCATTTCAATGTGAGTCATAATCAACAGTATATGGCTAGCATAAGTACTGGTAAAATCCCATTTTCGTTAGAAAAACTTACGGTAGAGGAAAAAATCAATGATTATATTCTTACCAGCCTACGTACTAAATGGGGGTGTGATCTGAGTTATATAAAAGAAAAATACGACTATGATCTTTATTCAAATAATTTGGTCTACCTGCAGGATATAATAATTAAAAATTATGCGCATATTAATGAGAACACGCTGTATTTAACAAATACAGGAAAATTACTAGCCGACGCGGTTACCTCTGAGCTCTTAATCGTATAAACTCAAAATATTAATTTAAAATAGTCCAATAAAAAATTAATATTATTACATTTACAATCTGAAAGAATATTTTTTATAAAAGGGGCATGTCAAACGAAGAGAAGAAAGCTTTTTTACTTTTAAAGTCGGTTATTTTCCATTATCATGGATTAGATCAGGAAGAGCAACGAATTTTAGATGAAACGGCTAAGGAATTAGACGCTGAAAAGGAGCTTGAGTGGGCAAATAATTTTATTTCGGAAGACTTTTATACGGCATTTGAGAGGTCTAGAAAATATATGAACGAGGTATTCAAGGATACTGATAAAAAGGAATTGCTTTTTTACCTTGATCAAGTTTGGAAAGCAAATAATCAGAAAGGCTATATTACAGAGATGGAAGCCACGGCAATGTTAAAAATCGCAAAAGATTGGAAGATTGAAAATGAGCTAATTTCTAAAATTAGGAACTAAACATTTTATAAACTCATCATATCCTTAAATTTTGAGGCTTGCCTTCTGCTGACCTCAACTTTTTCTCCCCCTTTGAGTATTACCATTAACCCACCGTTAAACCAGGTCTCGATTTTATCTACCCAGTTGAGATTGATAATGTGCTTTCTGCTTACTCTAAAAAATGTTTTATCATCAAGCCTTTCATCCAAAGCGTTCAGCGATTTATGAATCATCGGCTTTTGTTGGTCGAAATAAACTTTGATATAATTACCATACGACTCAAAGAGCCGCACATCTGAGAGCCTAACAAACCAGCATTTTTCTCCATCTTTTACAAACACCTGATCCCTACCTGTTAATTTGTCTCTAGGCTTTTCTTCTTCCACATCCTCTAGGTTTTGGCTGATTTCTAATTTGCTAATGGCATCTTGGAGTCTCTCTGGTTGAATGGGCTTGAGCACATAGTCCAGCGCATTTACTTCAAACGCCTTGAGTGCAAACTCATCATAGGCAGTTGTGAAAATTACTTTTGGAACGGAATCTAACATCTCTAGCAGGTCAAACCCAGTTTTTCCAGGCATTTGTATATCTAAAAACAACAAATCAGGGTTTAACCTCTTTATTTTCTCAAAGGCATCGTCAGCATTGACAGCCTCTCCGATAATCTCTATCTCATGGTATTCGGCAAGTAAACTGTTTAGCTCTTTTCTTGCTAATCTCTCATCATCTATTATAAGCGCTCTCATATTATATATTTTTATTGTTCACGATATTTAGGAATTATTAAAGCTGTTAAAACAGTATTTTCATCTTCATTTTTTATAGAGAAAGAGAATTTGTCGCCATATAATAATTCCAATCTTTTTTTTGTGTTGTCAATACCATACCCCTTATGTTTCATCACAATTCCATTCAAGTATTGCCCACTGTTTCTAATTTCAATAGTCAGATTTTCATCATTTACCTGTGTTGTTATTTTGATCAGCCCACCTTCTATAAGTTTAGAAATCCCGTGCTTTATACCATTTTCTACTAATGTTTGCACCATTAATGGTGGTATCTGAAACCCTTCAGAGTCAGGATCAATATCAAATTCTATTCTCAACCTTTCCTCATATCTGACACTTTCTAACCCTAAATAGTCTTTTACAATTTCTAATTCTTCACTAAATTTAATGAGCTTTCTATCATCCATACTTAGCGCATTTCTCAAAATCCCGGAAAGTTGCGTGATGGCTAGTTTTGATTTTTCTGGATTTTCATCTACTAGCGCCCTGATGCTATTTAGCGCATTAAAAATAAAGTGAGGGTTTAACTGTGATCTGAGTTTATTTAGTTTTATCTCATTGATTGCCGCCTCAAATTTTAATGACGCGCGGTAGTTTTCGAAATAGTGGTAAGCAAAATAGATTAAATTCCAGATGAGGTGTAGTACAATGAAAACTGCTAAATTTCCAATAAGTAACTTGAGAAGAAGGTTTATATTCAGTACGGTGTCTTTTACAATAAAAGAAACAAAAACTAAAAATACGGTATCAATAAAAGCCAAAAACACGACCATCGTAAGTATTCGAGGAATCAGCTTTGGCATCCTGTATTTCAGCCAACCTCTTTTTAAAAGAAAGTTTCTGTAAACATGTGTTGTGAAAATGACAAAGACGGTGACTATTATTTGATTAACAAAGTCTTTAATATCAAAGCGATCTGCAATCAGTATTAGTGCAGTATTGATGAACATGTAAAGTGTCCACCCACCAATTTGTAATAACCAGTATAATCTATTCTTGCTCATCTAATTTTGATTGCCTAATTATTTGGCATCCTAAAAGTAGCGAATAACAAGAAATTTGTCATTTATAATTTTATAAATGGTGTGATGTGTGTATAGGGGGAGTTAATTTTGGATTTTCCCCTATATTTATGGGTTATTTAGTCAAACTATCCAAAAGCACCAATGCATTTTGTCCGAGGTTGTCCGAAATGATTTTTCTATACTTTGTGCTCCCTACAAACCCGGCATTAAAAAATTCTGTTAATAACGGAGCCCAGTCATTACTTTTTGGCATGAGTACTCCTAGCTCTTCACTTTCGCTGTCACCTACCGCATGTCTTTTAATAGGCTGTTTATTTTGCAAGGCGGCTAAATAATAAATAAAATCAACTCTGGAAAACGCATTTTTATCAGTAGCTACTTTTTTCAGGATGTCTGTTTCTGATGGTAAAAAGGAAATTTTTAACTCCGGGTAGTGTTTTTTTAATGAATTCGTCCATATTTCATGCGTGCTGCCCTCAATAATGTGTGCAGTTTTGTCCTTAAATGTAGTAGAAAGTTCTGATAAATTTTTAAGCGTAGGAACGCTTTCATGTGAAATCAATACAGATACGTTAGAGATATATGAAGGGCTAAATAGGTAACTTTTTTTTCTTTCTTTTGTAATAGTAATGTTGCTTAACCCAAACACGCCACCTGATGCTGCCTTAACTTTTTTCAGTAAAACATTAAAATCATCCTTAGGTATCGCATCATATTTAGAAGTGAGTATGATTCCTTTTTTCTCTTTTACATAAGCCTCGAATTCTTTCATCACATCAACAAGAAGCCCTTTCATCTTACCATTTTTATCTTTAATAATGAATCCGGGAGTGTTACTATATACATAAGTTACCTTTGCGGATTTTGTAGATTTAGCAGTGGCTAATTTATCCCCTTTGCATTGTTGTGCATAAGAA